>WBZM01000103.1_pt1 | contig 140557 bp, 126 predicted proteins | sample 5204271 | NCBI WGS metagenome assembly WBZM01 (sample SAMN12344346, study PRJNA552823) | activated sludge metagenome | biome: Activated sludge suspended growth; feature: Nitrification reactor; material: Wastewater; isolation source: activated sludge from nitrification reactor of wastewater... | reverse complement strand
TGACCTTCCGCGGTGCGTCGGCGCAGGCCGGCGCCGCGGTTTCAGCCATGTTTGAACGTCCGTCTGCCGGAGACGCGGCTCTGCTCGTCCATCTCGACTTCGGCTCGGAGTTGCACGACGAGCGTTTGCACGAACTGGAATTGCTGGCAGGCAGCGCGGGGGCGCGGGTCGTCGGCATCGTCCGCGGACGGCGCCAGAAACCCGATCCGGCCCTTTTCGCCGGCAGCGGCAAGGTGGCCGAGGTGGCTGCGCTGATTGCGGATGCGGGTGCCGATCTGGTGATCTTCGATCACGTGCTATCGCCGGCCCAGCAGCGCAATCTGGAACGCGACCTGAAATGCCGCGTGATCGATCGCAATGCCCTGATCCTGGATATTTTCGCGCTCAGGGCGCGAAGCCACGAAGGCAAACTGCAGGTTGAACTGGCGCAACTGGAACACTTGTCGACCCGGCTGGTGCGCGGCTGGACGCACCTTGAACGACAGAAGGGCGGCATCGGCTTGCGCGGACCGGGCGAGAAACAGCTCGAAACCGACCGTCGTTTGCTCGGCGAACGGGTCAAGCTGCTGCGCGAGAGGCTCTCGAAGCTGGAGAGGCAGCGCACGGTAAGGCGTCGGGCACGGGGGCGCAGTGAAGTTCCTGCGGTCTCGCTCGTCGGTTACACGAATGCAGGCAAGTCGACGCTGTTCAACGCGCTGACGCGTGCCGGCGCCTATGCGGCCGATCAGCTTTTCGCAACCCTCGACACCACTTCACGTCGTCTGTATCTGGGCGGCGCGGCGGAATCCGGGGCCGGTGGCACGGTCGTGCTTTCCGATACGGTCGGATTCATACGCGACCTTCCCCATACGCTTGTCGAGGCGTTCCATGCAACGCTAGAGGAAACCGCTCAAGCCGACCTGCTGCTGCATGTGGTCGATGCATCGAGCGAGGACCGCGACCACCAGATCGAGGCCGTCAACCTCGTTCTGGCCGAGATCGGTGCGGACAGTGTTCCCCAGATCGTCGTGTGGAACAAGATCGACGCCACCCATGGTGCGCCCGGGGTTGATCGGGATGCCTATGGTAGAATTTCGCGCGTTCGCGTGAGTGCGCGCACGGGGGCGGGACTTGATCTTCTGCGTTTGGCCCTCTTCGAGCTTTTGCTCGATCCCGACCATGAACGAGAGTCCGAAAGGACTGTCAAATCGGCGGCCTGAGCATGGTGCGCAAGCCGTAATTTCTGCCTTCTCTCCTGGTTTTTTCTGACCAACGTGATCATCCGAAGACTACTCATGTCCCTCAACGACCCAAAATGGGGCCGCGGCGGTGGTGACGGCAACAAGGGCGGGCCCAACCAGGGGCCACCCGACCTCGAAGAGCTGTGGCGCGACGTGAATCGCCGCCTGTCCGGGATTTTCGGCAGGAAGTCCGGCGGTTCCGGCGGGAGTGGCGGTGGTGACGCGGGGCCGCGCCAGCCGTTCTCGTGGCGCAACCTCGGTGGCGGCATTGGCGCACTGATCGTCGTGTTCCTGCTCATCTGGCTGGCGAGCGGCTTCTATACGGTCGATGCGAGCCAGCGCGGCATGGTGCTGCAGTTCGGCCGCTACAAGGAAACCACGGATCCCGGCTTGCGCTGGCGCCTGCCGTATCCGGTCGAATCACATGAGCTTGTCAACCTGACCGGCGTTCGTACCGTCGAGATCGGCTATCGGGGCAACAACAAGGTGCTCAAGGAAGCGCTGATGCTGACCGACGACGAAAACATCATCAACATCCAATTCGCCGTGCAGTACATCCTCAACGATCCGCAGAAGTACCTGTTTACCAACCGCAACCCGGACGAGGCGGTCGTCCAGGCCGCCGAAACCGCGGTGCGCGAGATCGTCGGCAAGAGCAAGATGGACTTCGTCCTCTACGAAGGTCGCGAGCAGGTGGCAGCGCGCGCGGCGCAGACCATGCAGGCCATCCTCGATCGTTACGAGACCGGCATCCAGATCAGCAAGGTGACGATGCAGAATGCTCAGCCGCCAGACCAAGTTCAGGCGGCGTTCGACGATGCGGTGAAGGCCGGCCAGGATCGCGAGCGCCAGAAGAACGAAGGCCAGGCCTATGCCAACGACGTGATCCCAAAGGCAAAGGGCACCGCGGCGCGCCTGATCGAAGAAGCGAACGGTTATTCACAGCGCGTGGTGGCCACGGCAGAGGGTGATGCGAGCCGCTTCAAGCAGGTGTTGACCGAGTATGCCAAGGCGCCAGAGGTGACGCGCGAGCGCATGTACCTCGAGACGATGCAACAGGTCATGTCCAATACGAGCAAGATAATGATCGACTCGCGCTCGAACAGCAATCTGCTCTATCTGCCACTCGACAAGCTGATGCAGACTGCAGGGGCAGTGACAGCCCAGGGAGCGCAGACGGTCGGACCTTCCGAAGTGCCGCCTTCCCAGCGCGCGCCGATACCGGCCACCGAACCGCAGGTCGCGCCGCCGCGTGCCGACGTTCCGCAAGGCAGTTCGCGCGAGGACTATCGTTCGCGTGAATCGATGCGTCAACGCGACCGCTGACCGGAGACCGACCATGCAGGAAAGATTCGCACTCGCAGCCGGGCTCGTCGTCGCCGCCCTGATCGTCGCGTCCGCGTCGCTGTTCACCGTCGATCAGCGCCAGCACGCCATCGTCTTCCAGCTAGGCGAGATACGGGACGTGGTGAGCGAACCGGGGCTGCATTTCAAGTGGCCGCTGATCCAGAACGTGCGCTACTTCGACAAGCGCATCCTGACCTTCGATTCGGCTGAACCCGAGCGATTCCTGACCAGCGAGAAGAAGAACGTGCTGGTCGACTCGTTCGTCAAGTGGAAGATCGTGGACGTCAGGCAATACTATGTCTCGGTTGGCGGTGACGAGGCGCGCGCGCAGACCCGGCTTACGCAGGCGGTGAATGCCGGACTGCGTGAGGAGTTCGGCAAGCGCACGCTGCACGACGTCGTGTCCGGCGAGCGCGACCGGATCATGGAAGAGATGCGAAGCAAGGCCGACGCCGACGCGCGCAAGATCGGGGCGCAAGTGATCGACGTCCGACTGAAGCGCGTCGACCTGCCGCTCGAAGTTTCCGAGTCGGTCTATCGCCGCATGGAGGCCGAGCGCAAGCGCGTGGCGAACGAGCTGCGCTCCCAGGGCGCAGCGGAGGCCGAGAAGATCCGCGCCGATGCGGACAAGCAACGCGAGATCATCGTCGCCGAGGCATATCGCGAGGCGCAGCGCGTCAAGGGCGAGGGCGATGCAAAATCCTCCGCGATCTACGCGGCGGCATTTGGCCAGAACCCCGAGTTCTACGCCTTCTATCGTAGCCTGGATGCGTATCGCAACAGCTTCCGCAACAAGTCGGACGTGCTCGTCGTCGAGCCCACGAGCGAGTTCTTCAAGTATCTGAAGGGTTCGGGCGCCGTCGGCAAGTCGAAGTGACCAGCCTGGTTGCAGCGTTCGCGCTGATGCTCGTGCTGGAAGGCCTCTTGCCATTCGTGGCACCGAAGATCTGGCGGGATACATTCCGCCGCATGATCGAACTGACAGACGGGCAGGTGCGTTTTTTCGGCCTCACTTCGATGCTGATCGGTTTGGCCCTGCTTCTTGTCTTTGCTTGAGCATTCAGGATTCCAACAACATGCAGCGCTGGGTATTGCCGGAATCGATCGAGGATGTGCTGCCCGCAGAGGCGCAGCGCATAGAGCGTCTGCGCCAGTCGCTTCTCGGCGCGTTCGCCCTGCACGGCTATCAGCTCGTTGCGCCACCCCTGCTCGAGTATCTTGATTCGCTGCTGACCGGTAGCGGTCGTGACCTCGAGCTGTCGACCTTCAAGCTCGTCGACCAAGCAAGCGGCCGCATGATGGGCGTGCGCGCCGACATCACGCCCCAGGTGGCACGCATCGATGCCCACCTGCTCAATCGACGCGGCGTGGCACGCCTGTGCTATTGCGGAAGCGTGCTGCATACGCTGCCCCGCATGCTGCTGGGCACGCGCGAGCCGCTGCAACTCGGCGCAGAGATCTACGGCCATGCCGGCATCGAGGCCGATATCGAAGTCGTGCGCCTGCTCGCCCATTCGCTGGAAACCGCGGGACTGCGCGCATCGCGGATCGACGTATCGCACGTCGGCCTGTTTCGTGCATTGACGGCACAGGTCGGGCTGTCGGCCGATTTTGAAGAGGAGCTGTTCGGCCTGCTGCAAGCCAAGGACTTGCCCGGCCTGCAACAGCGCCTTGTCGAAGTGGCGGAGCCGGTGCGTTCCGCGCTGCTTGCGCTACCGGAACTGTATGGCGGCGCAGAAGTCCTCGAACTCGCGGCGAGGCGTCTGCCCCAGACGAGCGACGTTGCCGCGGCTCTGTCCGACCTGCGGGGCATCGCGGCGGCACTGCAGGATATGCCCTTGTCATTCGACCTCGCCGACCTGCGTGGGTTCAACTATCACAGCGGCGTCGTGTTTGCCGCCTATTGCGACGGCCACCCGGCGGCGGTCGCCCTGGGTGGCCGCTACGATCGCGTCGGCAAGGCATTCGGGCGCGGACGTGCAGCGACCGGATTCAGTCTCGACCTGCGCGAACTCGCGCGGCTGGCCGACTGGGAAGACGAGCCGCGAGGCATTCTCGCCCCGGCCGGCGTGTTGCCCGAATTGCAGCAAGCCGTCGCAGAATTGCGGGCGAAAGGCGAGATCGTCATGCTGGCTCTGCCCGGCCACGAGGGGACGTGGTCCGAGGCGGGATGCAATCGTCAATTGATATTGCGCGGCGGACGCTGGTGCGTCGAACCGCTTGAGGGAGAGTAGAAGAATGGCACGCAACGTGGTCGTCGTAGGCACGCAGTGGGGCGACGAGGGCAAGGGCAAGGTCGTCGACTGGCTGACGGATCACGCACAAGGTGTCGTGCGCTTCCAGGGCGGCCACAATGCCGGCCATACGCTGGTGATCAAGGGACAGAAGTACGCGCTTAACCTGATTCCGTCAGGCATCATGCGCGACAGCGTGGCTTGCTATATCGGCAACGGCGTGGTGCTCAATGCCACCCATCTGCTGTCGGAGATCGACCGCCTCGAAACCGGCGGCATCGAGGTGCGCTCGCGACTGAAGGTGAGCCAAGGCTGTCCGCTGATCCTGCCGCACCACCAGGCGCTCGACGTGGCGCGCGAGGCGGCCCGTGGTGGGGGCAAGATCGGCACTACCGGCAAGGGAATCGGTCCGGCCTACGAGGACAAGATCGCGCGTCGCGCCCTGCGCGTGCTCGACCTGTTCTATCCGGAGCGGTTTGCCGAACGCCTGCGCGAACTGCTCGACTATCACAACTTCGTCCTCACGCAGTACTTGAAGGCCGAGGCGGTGGACTACAACAAGTCGCTCGACGAGGCGATGGCGATTGCACCGAAGATTCGCCCGATGGTGGGTGATGTGTCGGCTGCGCTGTATGCTGCCAACCAGGCCGGCCAGAACCTCTTGTTTGAGGGCGCGCAGGGTACCCTGCTCGACATCGACCATGGCACCTACCCGTTCGTCACCTCGAGCAACTGCGTCGCGGGGCAGGCCGCTGCGGGGTCGGGTGTCGGTCCCGGCATGCTGCATTATGTGCTCGGCATCGTGAAGGCCTACACCACGCGCGTGGGGTCTGGACCGTTTCCGTCCGAGTTGCCGATCGAAGACGAAGGCACGGTCGGCTACCACCTGTCGACGGTCGGCCATGAGCGCGGCACGGTCACAGGCCGCGCACGACGCTGCGGCTGGTTCGATGCGGCTGCATTGCGCCGCTCGATCCAGATCAACGGCGTGACCGGCATGTGCATCACCAAGCTCGACGTTCTCGACGGCATCGACGAACTCAACCTCTGCGTCGGATACCAGCTCGACGGCAAAGCGACCGACCTGCTGCCGCTTGGTGCCGACGAGGTGTCGCGTTGCGAGCCGGAATACGAAACCATGCCGGGCTGGTCGGGCAGCACGGTCGGTATCAAGTGCTACGAGGAACTGCCTGCGGAAGCGCGGGCATACCTCAAGCGGATCGAATCGCTGTGCGGCGTGCCGGTCGACATGATCTCGACCGGGCCGGATCGCGAGGAAACCATCGTCCTGCGCCACCCGTTCAAGCCTTGAACGGCGCGCGAAGGGCGGAATGAAAAACAAAAGGCGGTCAAGAATGACCGCCTTTGCTCTATTTTGGTGCCCAGAAGAGGACTCGAACCTCCACAGTGTTGCCACCGCTAGGACCTGAACCTAGTGCGTCTACCAATTCCGCCATCTGGGCAGCGAAGGCGCGCATTCTAAAGGAAATACGAACTTTGTCAATGAAACCGGGGCCGAAAAGCGGCCCGGCAAACAAGCCGAAAAACAACAAGCGCAAGCCTGCCTCGAAGGTACGCCAGCGCGACCCGTTCTACGCGCGCGAGTGCGAGAAATACGACAATCCGCTGCCGTCGCGCGAATACGTGCTGCAATTGCTCGAGGAGCGCGGCGTGCCGCTGCCTTTCGAGCGCATCGTCGCAGAACTCGACGTGCAGCCGCACGAGCACGAGGATTTCACGCGCCGGCTCGGCGCCATGATGCGCGATGGGCAGATCATCCAGAACCGCAAGGGCGACTGGCTGATTCCCGACAAGGCCGACCTGATTCGCGGCCGCATCGAGGGCCACCCGGATGGCTACGGTTTCCTGGTGCCCGATGACGGCGGTGGCGACCTGTTCATCGGCGAGCGCGAAATGGCCAAGGTGCTGCACGGCGATCGCGCGCTGGCGCGCGTCGTCGGCGTCGACCGGCGCGGGCGGCGCGAGGGCAAGATCGTCGAAGTCATCGAACGCGCCAATTCGCGCATCGTCGGCCGCGTCTTCGTCGAACACGGCGTGTCCTTCGTCGTCGCCGAGAACCGTCGCATCACGCAGGACATCCTGGTTGCGCCGCCCGAGAAGGGTGCGCGCGCCGAGCGGCCGAAAGCCGGCCAGGTGGTGGTGATCGAGCTGATCGAACAGCCGAGCAAGCACGCGCAGCCGATCGGCCGCATCGTCGAGGTGCTCGGCAACTATGCCGATCCCGGCATGGAGATCGAGATCGCGCTGCGCAAGCATGAACTGCCGTTCGAGTTCACGAAACAGGCGCTGGCCGAGGCGAAGAAGCTGCCTGACGAGGTCCGCTCGACCGATCGCAAGGCGCGCGAGGACATTCGCGATCTGCCGCTGGTCACCATCGACGGCGAGACCGCCCGGGATTTCGACGATGCCGTCTATTGCGCGAAGAACGGGCGCGGCTATCGGCTGGTGGTGGCGATCGCCGATGTCAGCCACTATGTGCGGCCGGGCAGCGCGCTCGACAACGAATCGCAGGAGCGCGGCAACTCGGTGTATTTTCCGCGCCGCGTGATTCCGATGCTGCCGGAGAAGCTGTCCAACGGTCTTTGTTCGCTAAACCCCCAGGTCGATCGCCTGTGCATGGTGTGCGACATGGATATTTCGGCCGCCGGAAAGATACAACGCTACCGCTTCTACCCGGGCGTCATGCATTCAAAGGCGCGGCTGACCTATACCGAAGTTGCCGCCGCGCTGTTCGACAAGGATGCTGCGGCGCTCGACAAGCTGCGCGAGCTGCTGCCGCAGCTCGATGCGCTCGATGCGCTCTACCGCGTGCTCGCCAAGGCACGCGAGAAGCGCGGGGCGATCGACTTCGAGACGATCGAAACCATCATGGAGTTCGACGTGAACGGCAAGATTGCCCGCATCGTGCCGTATGCGCGCAACGATGCGCACCGCATCATCGAGGAATGCATGCTGGCGGCCAACGTCTGCGCGTCGGATTTCCTCGCCGAGCGCGGGCATCCCGCGCTCTATCGCATCCACGAAGGGCCCACCGAAGAGAAGCTCAAGCGCCTGCGCGACTTCCTCAAGGAGTTCGGACTCGACCTGGGCGGCGGCAACAGCCCGAAGGCGGGCGACTATGCGAAGCTGCTGGCGAAGATCAAGAACCGGCCCGACCTGCAACTGCTGCAGACGGTGATGCTGCGCTCGCTGCGCCAGGCGGTCTACAGCCCTGACAACGTCGGGCATTTCGGCCTCGCCTACGAGTCGTACACCCACTTCACTTCGCCGATCCGTCGCTATCCCGACCTGCTGATCCACCGCGCGATCAAGGCAGTGCTCGGCGGCGAGCGCTACTCGCCGGGCGGCGGCGACGAGGGCTGGGAGGCGATCGGCATGCACTGCTCGCAGACCGAGCGGCGCGCCGACGAGGCAACGCGCGACGTCACCAACTGGCTCAAGTGCTACTACATGCAGGATCGCATCGGCGAGGAGTTCGTCGGCAGCGTATCGGCCGTGGTGCCGTTCGGCATCTTCGTTGCGCTCGACGATGTGTATGTCGAAGGGCTGGTGCATGTATCCGAACTCGGCAGCGACTATTTCCATTACGACGATGCGCGCCACGAACTACTCGGCGAGCGCACCGGCAAGCGCTTCCGGCTGGCCGACCGGGTGCGCGTGCAACTCGTGCGCGTCGACCTCGAAACCACCAAGATCGATTTCCGTCTGCTGCCGGACCTGAAGCCGGCTGCAGTGGATGCTGCCGCGCCGCGCGCGGGAAAGAAGAAGAAATGAGCACGACATGAGTGAATCCCGATTCATCCACGGCTTCCACGCCGTCACCGCCAAACTGCGTCAGGACGCCGATGCGGTGCTCGAACTCTTCGTGGACGCCAAACGCAACGATGCGCGCGCGCGTGACCTGCTCAAGCTTGCGCAGACGCTCGGCACGCGCGTGATGCCGGTCGACGCCGCACGGCTCGACGGCATGGCTGGCAGCAAGCGGCATCAGGGCGTGGTGGCGCGCATCAGCGGCCTGCACAAGGTGCTCAAGCTCGACGACGTGCTCGACGGCCTGGCGGAGCCCGCGTTGCTGCTGGTGCTCGACGGCGTGCAGGATCCGCACAACCTCGGCGCCTGCCTGCGCGTGGCCGATGGCGCCGGCGCACATGCGGTGATCGCGCCGAAGGATCGCGCGGTCGGCCTCAACGCCACCGCGATCAAGGTGGCGAGCGGCGCGGCCGATACGGTGCCTTACGTCACCGTCACCAATCTCGCGCGCACCCTGCGCGAACTGCAGGAACGCAACATCTGGTGCGTCGGTACGGCAGACGACGCAGAGAAATCGATCTACGACGTCGACCTCGCCGTGCCGCTGGCGCTGGTGCTCGGCGCCGAAGGCGACGGCATGCGCCGCCTGACGCGCGAGACCTGTGACGTGCTGGCAAGCATTCCGATGCACGGCTCGGTGGAAAGCCTCAACGTCTCGGTGGCCAGCGGCATCTGTCTTTACGAGGCCCGGCGGCAGCGCAGCCCGGCCGGACGTTGAGCGCTATCGCCGGAGGCCGCGTGGATAAACGGCCTGCCGGCTATGTGCCTTGGGAGGACCACGGTGCAATGGTTTTCGGGCCGGCAAGCCGGAGATCACCGTGGATAGGGCGCTCCACAGCGTTGTAGCCCGAGACGATTTTTGCACGCGGGTTCCACGGGCGCGTGGCTGAAACGCCACGACCGGCGCGGGTTCCAGCCATGTCGATGCCCGCTGATTTCGTCCGCGTTTCTTAACCCCGCGTTAATCCCGTGTCCCTAGCATGGGCCCATCGAAATCGGGGGCCTTATGGACCTATCTTCCGCAACGATTGACTTTGCCGCTGCCGACGGACGCGATGCAGTTTTCCTGCCGGTCCACCTTCCCCGAACCGGCGTGCAGGGGCGCCTGGAGCGCATCGACGCGCATCACTGGGCGCGCGGCGAAGTCGAACGCTTCATTTGCCAGCGCTTCCGCCGCGAGTACGGCGCGCGCGTCACGCATTTCATGCCGCACCTGATGGCCGAGCGTGACGAGAGGCTGCAATGGAAGGCCGCCGTCGGCTACACGCCGGCGGATACCCACGAACTGTTTCTCGAGCATTACCTGGACGAGCCGGTCGAAAGCGCATTGTCGCGCGCCTTCGAGGCAGGCGTCACCCGCGACGAAGTGGTCGAAGTCGGCAACCTGGCTGCCGATACCCCGGGCGCTGCACGCCGCGTGATCCACCAGGTCACGCGCTATCTGCACCACGCCGGATTCCGCTGGGTGGTATTCACCGCGACGCGCGAACTGGCGAACTCGTTCCGCCGCCTGCATCTGATACCGACCGAGCTGGCGGTGGCCGACCCGGCGCGCCTGCCCGACCGCGGCTCGCGCTGGGGCAGCTATTATTCGCACGATCCCCGTGTCATGGGCGGCAACATCGCGTGGGGCTACGATCGCCTGCCTGGAGTTGCCGGGTGACGGTTGCGCGGTGGAAGCAGGGCGCCGCGGCCAATGGCGCAGCGCTGCAGGGCGGGCTGGACGCAAGCCGTTGCCAGAGCGGGGCGCAGCTCGTTGGTGCGGTTGAACTTGCGCAGGCGGCACTGGCCGGTTCCGGAACGTCGCGGCTGGCGCTGCTTGCCGACAACGGTGTCGACTGGGTCGTGGCCGACCTTGCAGCCCAGTCCGCCGCGATTCCGACGATCCCGCTGCCGTCCTTTTTCGCACCCGCCCAGTTGGCGCATGCGCTCGACGCCGCAGGCGTCGATTGCCTGCTCTGTCATGACCATAGAATTGCGGCAGGGCTCGGATTCACGCCCGCCGGCGAGCTGGCGGGCACCGCACTGCGGATTGCGCGGCGCGCGCCGGCACGGGCGGCGCCGCTGCCCGCCGGCACGTCCAAGGTTACCTTCACCTCCGGCACCACGGGCACGCCCAAGGGCGTCTGCCTCGGCGCCGACCAGCAATGGGCCGTGGCGCGTGCGATCGGCGGCGCGACGCGCGGGCTGGGCCTGGAACGCCACCTGTGCCTGCTGCCGCTGCCGGTACTGCTGGAGAACGTGGCCGGTATCTACGCTGCGCTGCTCGAGGGGGCCACCTGCATCGTCCCGGCGCTGGCCGAGGTCGGTCTGCGCGGTTCGAGCGATTTCGATGCGGCGAAATGCCTCTCGGCAATCGACGCTGCACAGGCCAGCAGTGTGATCCTCCTGCCGCAGATGCTGCGTGCCCTGCTCGGCGCGATTGCTGCCGGCCATCCGTTGCCGCACAGCCTGCGCTTTGCCGCGGTTGGCGGCGGCCGCGTCGCGCCCGCGCTGCTCGCGCAGTCGCATGCGCTCGGCCTGCCGGCCTTCGAGGGCTACGGTCTCTCCGAGTGCGCATCGGTGGTCGCGCTCAATCTGCCGGGCGCGGTGCGCCCGGGCACTGTCGGACGACCGCTCGACCATGTGCGTGTGCGCGTCGATGCGGGCGGCGAGATCGAGGTTGCCGGCAATGCCAGCCTCGGTTACCTCGGCGGCGAAACCGCAACCGCAGGCGAATGGCTGCGAACGGGCGACCTCGGCCACATCGACGAAGCCGGATTCCTGCATATCGACGGCCGTCGAAAGAACCTGATCATCACCAGCTTTGGCCGCAACATCTCGCCCGAATGGCCGGAATCCGAGCTGCTTGCCGGCCCGGCCATCGCGCAGGCGGCGGTGTTCGGCGAGGCCCGTCCGACCCTCTGCGCCGTACTGGTTCCGACTTCGCCGGCGCTGCCCGATGCCGCGTTGCAGGCGCAGGTGGATGCGGCCAACCAGCGCCTACCCGATTACGCGCGCATCGGCCCCTGGGTGCGCGCCGATGCACCGTTCCTCGCGACCAACGGGCTGGCGACGAGCAATGGCCGCGTGCAGCGCGATGCCGTGAAGGCGGCCTATGCCGCACGCCTCGACGGGGCCTACCGGCAGGCAATCGATCAACAATCTGGAGTGCAATCCGATGCCGTTCTTTGACACCCTGCAGGCTGCAACTGCGGCCGAGCGCGCGCACGTCTTCGACGCGCCCATCATCCGCGATGCCATGGCGGGGCGCGTGACGCGCCACCAATACATCGCCTTCCTCACCCAGGCCTATCACCACGTCAAGCACACCGTGCCTCTTCTCATGGCCTGCGGCGCGCGCCTGCCCGAGCGTTACAATGCACTGCGCCACGCGATTGCGCACTACATCGAGGAAGAGATCGGCCACGAGGAATGGATCCTCAACGACATTGCCGCCGCGGGCGGCGATGCGGCGGCGGCACGCGCATCGCAACCCGACGCTGCGGCCGAGTTGATGGTGGCCTACGCCTACGACACGATCGCGCGTAACAACCCGGTCGGATTTTTCGGCATGGTACAGGTGCTGGAGGGTACGAGCATTGCGCTCGCGACCCAGGCGGCCAAGGTGATCGCCCAGTCGCTCGGTCTGCCGCCGGCAGCGTTCAGCTACCTGACTTCGCACGGCAGCCTGGACATTTCCCACATGAAATTCTTCAGTGATCTGATGAACGCGCTCGACGATCCCGCCGATCAAGATGCCGTTCTCCATGTCGCGCGCATGATGTACCGGCTTTATGGCGACGTGTTCCGTTCGCTTCCGGCCTACGAAGAATCGGTGGCCGCATGAGTGCCAACGCCTGGCATGCCCTGATTACCGGCGCTTCCGGCGGAATCGGCGGTGCGATTGCCGATGCGCTGGCCCCGCGCTGCGCCGCATTGCGCCTGGTGGGCCGCAATGCGGCGAAACTCGAGTCGCGCTGCGCGGCGATCCGTGGCGCGCATCCGAACCTCGACGTGCAGCCGGTGATCGCCGATGTCACGACGGCAGACGGCCGCGCCCGTGTCGCAGCCGCCGCCCGCGACATGAAGTGCGACCTGGTGGTGAACAACGCCGGCATCAACGATTTCGTGATGTTCGACGCGCAATCAGATGCCGCCGTCGAGCGCATGCTCGAAACCAACCTGCTTGCGCCGATGCTGCTGACGCGCGTCCTGCTGCCTGTGCTGCGCGCGCGCAAGGCCGCGCGCATCGTGAATGTCGGCTCGATCTTCGGCTATCTCGCCTATCCTGGCTGTGCCGCCTACAGCGCCAGCAAGTTCGGGCTGCGCGGATTCTCCGAGGCGCTGCGTCGCGAACTCGCCGACACCGGCATCAAGGTCCAGTACTTTGCGCCACGTGCCACCCGTACGCCGCTCAACAGCGACGCGATGTGCCAGCTCAACGCCGAGCTCAAGGTGGCGATGGATGCACCCGAGGCAGTGGCAAGAGCCTTCCTGGCGCTGCTCGACCGTCCGTCGCGTGCCGAGTCACGCGTAGGCTTTCCGGAGAAGCTGTTCGCGCGCATCAACCAGGTGCTGCCCGGCCTGGTCGATGGATCGATGCGAAAGCAGCTGCCGGTGATTCGCCGGTTCGCCGGCAAGTAGGCGATTCAACCAATGACCCCGTTCCTGAACCAACAATACGAACCCGGAGCACCAAGATGAAACGATTCACCGCTTTCCTGATGGCCTGCGCACTCGGCTTGGCCATGGCCAATGCTCGCGCCGGCGCCGACGAGGACGTGCGCAAGATCCAGCACGACTGGGAGGAGATCAAGTACCACGTGGCCAAGGGTGACCAGGAGAAGCGCTTCGAAGCGCTGGCGAAGGAGGCTGCATCGGTGCGCGACAAGTATCCGGATCGCGCCGAGGCGGAGATCTGGCTGGCGATCGTGACGGCCAGCCAGGCCGGCGCCAAGGGCGGTCTCGGTGCGTTGTCGCTGGTCAAGGCGGCGAAGAAGTCGCTCGAGCACTCGATCGAGATGAATCCGAAGGCCCTCGACGGCTCGGCCTACACCAGTCTCGGGTCGCTCTATTACCAGGTTCCCGGCTGGCCGATCGGCTTTGGCGACGACAAGAAGGCGCTCGAGAACCTGAAGAAGGCGCTCGAACTCAATCCGCAGGGCATCGACCCGAACTTCTTCATGGGAGATTACCTGTTCCGCAAGGGCGATTACGACGGTGCGAAAAAATCGCTCGAAGCCGCACTGGCCGCGAAACCACGCCCGGATCGCCCGCTGGCCGACGAAGGCCGCCGGCGCGAGATCGACGAGCTGATGGCGAAGATCCGCGAGAAGAAGGGCTGATTCCGCGCCGTCGTCGCGGGACCGGGCTTGCAAGCATTGCGGGCTCGGGTATCCTCGCGGCCATGATTTCTTCGTTGCGGGCCGACACGTGCGCATCCTGCTGGTAGAAGACGACGAACTCCTCGGCGAGGGCATCCGCGACGCACTGGTTCGCGGCCACTATACGGTCGAGTGGGTGCGGGACGGACTGCAAGGACTGGCGGCAATTCGCGCCGGCGGCTTCGACATCGTCGTACTCGACCTCGGCCTGCCGCGCCTGGATGGCGTCGAAGTGATACGACGCGCGCGCGAGGGCGGCGACGCGACACCCGTCCTGGTGCTTTCCGCACGCGATACCCCGGAACAGCGCATCGCCGGGCTCGACGCAGGCGCCGACGACTACCTGATCAAACCATTCGACATCGGCGAACTGTTCGCACGCCTGCGCGCGCTGGGCCGGCGCCAGCGCGGCGCCGCCAGCAACCTGATGGTGCATGGTCCGGTGTCGATCGATCCGGTGGCCCTGTCGGTGACGCTGGCCGGCCAACCGGTAGTGTTGCAGCGGCGCGAGTTCATGCTCCTGAGCAAGCTGGTCGAAAGCACCGGACAGGTTCTCAGCCGGCGACAGCTCGAGGAAACCCTCTACGGCTGGGAAGGCGACGTCGAAAGCAATGCGCTCGACGTGCACATCCACAACCTGCGCAAGAAACTCTATCCCGAGCTGATACGTACCATACGCGGCGTGGGCTACACGGTCGATCCGCCCGATCAGGCCGACCTGCCGCAAGCGTGAGAGCCTTCGGGCGCCGGTACGAAACATGAAATCCATCCGTGGGCTGCTGCTTTGGGGAACCTTCATCACCCTGATCGTGGTGCTGGGTGGCGCCGGATGGCTGGGATTCAAGTCGGGGCGCGACGAAGCCGAAGAACTCTTCGATGCGCGGCTGGCGACGTCGGCTCGCGTGCTCGACATTCTCGTGGCGCAACAGGTCGAGATCGCCACGGTCGACGACCCGATCGTCATCGACATTCCGGCGCCGCTCAAGGATCCCTTCGCCGACCCGGACGAGTCGACGCCGCTCGGCCACTACTACGAGACGAGCATCGCCTTCCAGGTGTGGAACGGCGGCGAATCCGCAATCCGTCCCAAGCTGATGGCGCGTTCTGCGTCTGCGCCGATCGAACCGTTTGCGCCGCTGCAGCCGGGTTGGTCCGATCGCACGCTGGATGGCCGCATCTGGCGCGTTTTCGTGCTCGCCACCGGGCATTCCTGGGTCGCGGTGGCCGAACGGGACGATGCGCGCAGCGAACTCACCCAGAAACTCGCGTTCGCCGCGACCACGCCGTTGCTGGTCGGTGGTCCGGTGTTGCTGGCGTTGCTCAGCCTGCTGATCCGCTACGGCCTGGCGCCGCTGTCGGAACTGGCGCGGCGGCTGGAAACGCGCAAACCCGATGCACTGCTTCCGCTACAACTGGAACGTGCGCCGGATGAAGTGATCCCCGTGGTGGCGGCACTGAACGGACTGCTCGGACGCACGCGCGAGGCGTTCGAACGCGAGCGGCGCTTCATCGATGCGGCTGCGCATGAATTGCGCACACCGCTCGCTGCGCTCAAGATCCATGCGCAGAATGCCGCTGCCGCGCACGACGAACAGTCGCGCCGCAACTCGATGGCGCGCATGCTCGACGGACTCGACCGGACAACGCATCTTGCGAGCCAGATGCTCGCCTACAGCCGCATCACCGGTCCGGCGGCGAAGCCTGCCGAGCAGCAACTGTCGCTGCGCACGATCGTCGGCGAGGCGCTCGACCAGATGCGCCACGCCGCCAGTACGAAGGAGCAGCAGATCGTCTTCGACGGCGGCGAGCCGGGCGATGGGTATGCCCTGCTTGGCGATCCGGCGCAACTCGCGAGCCTGGTGCGCAACCTGATCGACAACGCAAGCCAGTATTCCCCGCCAGGCTCTCCGGTTCGCGCCCGCCTGTCGCGCGGCCTCGACCGATCGATCCACTTCGAAGTAATCGACAGCGGACCCGGCATTCCGCCCGAGTTGCGCGAACGCGTGTTCGAAAGTTACTTCCGCATTCCCGGCTCCGCCGGCAGCGGCAGCGGGCTCGGACTTGCGATCGTGCGAGAGATCGCGCACCGTCACGGCGGGCGGGTCGGCATCGATTCGCCCGAGCAGGGTGTCGGAACCCGCGTTCACGTCATATTCGACGCCGCCGGCGCGCAATCCGGTGCGTTAAAGCCCGAAGCCGAACCTGCCGATAAACCCCTTTGAATCTTGTAACCGGTCGGGTGCGCGGCAGGCCGCGGCCGACGACCGGGGCGGAAGGGCGGGGGAATGGGGCACAGGGAGCCGGCGCAGAGCATCGGTCGCTTCGCGATTCGTCGCCTGCTGGGCGAGGGCGCGCAGAGCGCGGTTTTCCTTGCCTGGGACCCGCACCTCGAGCGGGAAGTTGCGATCAAGACGCTGCATTTCTCGGACCGTGCCGCGGGGCAGGGAAGCCTGCTGCTGCAGGAGGCGCGTGCGGTCGCGAGCCTGCGCCACCCGAACATCATTCCGGTATTCGAGGCGGGCGAAGCGCATGGCCACCCCTATCTGGTATTCGAGTATGTCGATGGGCCGACGCTTGCGCAGGTGCTGAACCAGCGCGGCGCACAGCCGGCGGCACAGGCAGTCGAGTCGATCTGCGGCGTGCTCGGCGCGATCGGCGAGGCCCATCGCCACGGCGTGCTGCATCGCGACCTCAAGCCTTCCAACATCCTGGTCGACGGTGCCGGCGAACTCCGCGTGATGGATTTCGGCATCGCGACACGCGTGGCCGATCCAGCCGCGCCGGGCGACGCGCTGATTGGCACGCCGGCCTACATGGCACCGGAGTACATCGAGACGCGCGACTACACGTTCCGCTCCGACCTGTTTGCCGTCGGCCTGATCCTCTACGAAATGCTCAGCGGCGAACGGGCGGTGAGCGGTGGCAGCCCGATCATCACGATGCAGAACATCTGCGGCGGGCGCATCTGCACCTCGCTGCACATGCCGGACCGGGTGGACGAAAAGCTCGCGGCGATCATTGCGCGCGCCACCTCGCTCGATCCGGCGCTGCGCTACGATTCCGCGGAGCAGATGCGCGAGGCGCTCCAGGCCTACCTGGCGCCGCAAGGCGAGATGGAGAAGCCTTCAGCAGAGGGCGGAAAGGGCGTGCTCGGCTTTCTGCTGCGCCGGATGCAGTTGAAGGGCGATTTTCCCGCGCTCTCCGAGTCCATCCGGGCGATCAACCGGCTGACTTCGTCGGACAAGGACAGCGTCAACACGCTCTCCAACGCCATCGTCAAGGATTTCGCGCTGACCAACCGCATCCTGCGGCTGGTCAACTCCGCGTTTTACCGGCAGGCTGGCGGGGGCGGCATCAGCACCGTGTCGCGCGCCATCATCGTGCTCGGTTTCAACACGATACGCGACATCGCGATATCGCTGATCCTCGTCGAACACGTGCAGAACCAGGCTAACGCCGCGCTGCTCAAAGAGGAATTCCTGCGCGCCACCTTCAGCGGCACGCTCGCGCGCGAACTCGCCGCGAAGCTCGCGATGCGCGAAACCGAGGAAGCCTACATCTGCGCCATGATGCACAACCTCGGGCGCTTCCTCACGCTTTACTACCTGCCGGAAGAGGCCGAGGAAGTGCGCCGCGTCATGGCGGCCGCGCGCCTGTCGGAAGAATCCGCCTCGATCCGTGTGCTCGGCATGAGCTTCCAGGAACTCGGCATCGGTGTTGCGCGCACCTGGGGGTTCCCCGATGCCATCGTCAAGGGCCTGCGCCATCTCGGCGAAGGCGCCTTGCGTCCTGCGAAGTCGCGCGAAGACGTGATGCGGGCCATCTCGTCCTTCGCCAACGAGGCATGCCGCGCCTTCGAAGCCGGCGAAGGGCACGATCTCGAACAAGTGCTGGTGCCGCTGCGCAAGCGCTACGGCGCTGCACTCGCCGTGAGCGACACGCAGTTCCGCACCGCGATGCAGCGCGCGGTGCACGAAACGGCCGACTTCTGCGGCATTGCGCGCCTGAACCTCAAGCAGTCGCCATTCGGCAAGCTGCTGCGGCAGGATATTTCGATTGCCAGGACGGACCTCGTTGCCGATGCAACGGCAGGCGCCGAGGCCAGCGCCGCCATCACCCTGGCGCCGGCAACCCTGCTCGAAACGCAAGCCGTCACGGCCGTCGATCCCATGCCGCAGGCGCCAGCCGTTGCGGCTGCGCCCGGCGCGGGCGACCGTCCCGTGCGCGGCAGTGGCGAGGCCGTGCTGGCCGCCGGCATCCAGGACATCAGCAACACCCTGGTCGAAGATTTCTCGCTGAACGACCTGTTGCGCATGATCCTCGAAACCATGTACCGGGCCATGGGTTTCGACCGCGTGCTGATGTGCATACGCGATGCGCGCACCAACCGCATGGCCGCGCGCTTCGGCTTCGGTGCCAACTCGCCGGAGGTCATCCGCGCCTTCCAGTTCGACCTCGGCGACAACGGCGTGATCTTCTCGCTGGCGGTGGCGCGCGGCGCCGACATGCTGATCTCCGACGCCAAGGATCCGCAGATCGCCCAGCGCATCCCGCGCTGGCATCGCGAGAAACTCGGTGCGCAAACCTTCATCGTGCTGCCGCTGATCCTGCGCAACCAGCCCGTCGCCATGATCTACGCCGACTGCCCGGCTGCGGGCGACATTGTCGTCTCCGACAAGGAACTCGGCATGCTGCGTACCTTGCGCAACCAGGCCGTACTGGCGATCAAGCAGGGCGGGACGTAGTCAGGCCAGCGCGGCCGATGTGAACGGTATCGGGCAAATAAGCCGCGGAATGGCAGCCGCGCCGCGGTCCGCGACCGCTTTGATTTACGCCAGGAACTGCATCGGAAGGGCCACGATTCGCCGAGGGGCTTGATTGACATTGGTGGGCGGTACTGGGATCGAACCAGTGACCCCTGCCGTGTGAAGGCAGTGCTCTACCGCTGAGCTAACCGCCCGACGCGAATCGGGAGCGAAATTGTAGCGATGTCGCCCGCCGTGGTCAATTCGACGGGCGCCTGCGGCTATCGAATCGCGTAAAATCGACGGTTTCCCGATTCGCAATCGACGCATGTCAAATCCCGCATCCAGTAACGAGATCCGCACCCGTTTCGCACCGAGTCCAACCGGGTTCCTCCACATTGGGGGCGCGCGCACCGCGCTGTTCAGCTGGGCTTACGCGCGCCGGCATGGCGGCAAGTTCATCCTGCGCATCGAGGATACCGACGTCGCGCGTTCGACGCCCGAAGCGGTGCAGGCGATCCTCGACGGCATGCGGTGGCTGGACCTTGCACACGACGAGGGGCCGTTCTACCAGATGGGGCGCATGGAACGTTACAAGGAGGTCATCCGCCAGATGATCGACTCGGGCAAGGCGTACCACTGCTATGCCTCGCCCGAAGAACTCGATGCCATGCGCGAGGCGCAGCGCGAACGAGGCGAGAAGCCGCGTTACGACGGCCGCTGGCGTCCGGAGCGCGGCAAGACCCTGCCGCCGCCGCCGGAGGGGATCAAGCCGGTGGTGCGTTTCCGCAACCCGACGGACGGCGCGGTGGCCTGGGATGATGTCGTCAAGGGCCGCATCGAGATCGCGAATGCGGAGCTGGACGATCTCATCATCGCGCGCGCGGACGGCACGCCGACCTACAACTTCTGCGTGGTGGTCGACGACTGGGACATGCGCATCACCCACGTGCTGCGCGGCGACGACCATGTGAACAACACGCCGCGCCAGATCAACATCCTGCGCGCGCTCGAGGCGCCGGTTCCGCGCTACGGCCATCTGTCGATGATCCTCGGGCCGGACGGGCAGAAGCTCTCGAAGCGCCACGGCGCGGTCAGCGTAATGCAGTATCACGAAGACGGCTATCTGTCCGAGGCAGTACTCAACTACCTCGCGCGGCTCGGATGGTCTCATGGCGACGACGAGATCTTCGACATGCGCCAGTTCTGCGAGTGGTTCGATCTCGACCACATCACGCCCTCGGCGGCGCAGTTCAACAACGAGAAGCTGGTGTGGCTCAACCAGCACTATCTCAAGCTGGCGGACAACGGCCGTCTCGCCGCCGATGCATCGGAGCGCCTCGCGCAGCGCGGTGTCGATCCCGAACAGGGGCCATCGCTCGAGGCGGTGGTGGGGCTGTACAAGGAACGCGTCGCCACGCTGAACGAACTGGCCGATGCCGCCGAGGCCTTCTACATCGACCTGCATCCTGCGCCGGAACTGATTGCCCTGCACCTGACCGACGCGGCGCGTGCGGCGCTGGCAGACCTGCGCAAGCGCCTCGCGACAGTCGAATGGAACAAGGCCGCACTTTCCGCAGCACTCAAGGAAACACTCGCCGCGACCGGGCTCAAGATGCCGCAGGTGGCCATTCCCCTGCGCGTGGCAGTGCTCGGCCAGCCGCAGACGCCGTCGATCGACGCGGTGCTCGACGTGATGGGGCGCGACCTCGTGATCGCCCGCCTCGACCGGCACCTCTGATCACGCAAACGCCAGCGCGACGAACCCCGCCACCATGACGACTGCGCCGGCCACTCGCCGGTGCGAATCCGCCTCCCGCAGCAGGTGCGCGCCCATCAGCGTGCCGAACAGGATCGACAGTTCGCGCGCTGCCGCCACATAGCTCACCGGCGCGATCTGCATCGCGGCGAGCACCAGGATGTAGGTCAACGGGCAAAGCACGGCAATGACCAGGATCGCCTTGCGGCGCTCGCGCCAAGTGGCCTGCAGTGCTGCGCGATCCTTCAGCACGCGCGGCGCCAGTAGCACCACACGCACCAGATTCTGCGACCAGTCGAAGATCAGCGGCGGCACCATCAGCGTCGCCACTGCCTGGCGATCGTTCAGGGTGTAGGCAGCAATCATCACGCCGGTCGCAAGTGCGTAGCCCAGCGCGCGGCGGGCGCCGGCTGCCGCGCGCAGCCGAATTCCCCCAGTCAGAACGAAGGCACCACCGATGATCGTCACAATGCCCGTCAATCCGAGCGGCGACGGCTGTTCGTCCAGCAGGGCGATCGCCACACACAGCGTCAGCAGCGGACCGGTGGCGCGCGCGAGCGGATAGACAAGCGAGAAATCGCCGCTGCGATAGCCGCGATCGAGCAGCAGGTAGTAGCCGGTGTGCAGCAGTCCGCTGCTGACGATCAGCGCGCCTTGCGCGAGTGTCGGCACGAAGCCTTCATGCCATGCGAGTGCCGCTGCGAGCGGCAGGTAGATTGCACAGCCCGCGGTTGCGAACAGCCAGACGAAGGCCAGCCCGCCGCCGCGTGTCTTGAGCCAGTAGTTCCAGGTCGCGTGGCCGAACGCCGAGGCAAGGACGAGCGAGAGCGCGAGCAGGCTCATGAGGTTTCGCGTGGTTGCGGGCCGCAGGATGAACGGGTAGCGCGATGGTAGCCTGCATCGGTTTCAGCGTGAGAACTGCTCCGGCGAGGCGGCCGGGAAGGTGTATGGCGCCTTGCGCGGCGGGCAGGCACCCCGGCAAGGATTCGTGCAAGCGGCTCTCAGCCTTGCATGCCCCAAGACGCCAATCCATGCGCCCTTGAGGCATGCTGTGTCGCGGCCGGACAGCCGCGAATCTGCTCAGCGGTTGTCGATCACCAGTTCGCCCTGCGACAGGCGAACGTGATCTCCGCTGCGGAACATCGGCGTCTTGTCGTAGGTGAAGCTGCGTGTGCTGCCGTCCTCGAAACGCACCGAAACTTCATGCTTCACCACTTTGCGCACGTTCTTCTCGATCTCGTGACCACCCAGCCCGCCGGCAATCGCACCGATCACGGTCATCACGTCGCGGCCGCGGCCGCCACCCACCTGGCGGCCGAGCACGCCGCCGGCAACGGCGCCTCCGACTGCGCCGACGCCCGTGCCTTCACCCTTCTGTTCGATCGTGCGCACCGAAGACACGGTGCCGCACTCGTGGCAGAGCGCGGGCTCGGCTTGGGCAGGCGCCGGTGCCGGATCGGCCGCCGCAACCTGCGCCGGCGCACTTGCCGGCACCTGCTCGGCGCGCACCGGCGCGGGTTTGGCGTGGACTGCCTTCGCCGTAGACGCGGCCTCGCGATGCACGGACGGTCTTGCCGCGGGCTTCGGCGCCGGCCTTGTGACGGGCGCCTCGTGCTCGATGATCGGGGCCGGTTCGGCCCGGGGTTGGACGGACGTGCCGGCGGCCGGCAGCGGCACCGGAACGGCGGCGAGGGGTTCGACGGCCCTCTCGGATGCAGCGGTATGCGGCGACGATTGGCCGTTCGAGGTCGGAATCAGGCCGGTGATCGCGCCGACGCCGACGATGCTGAGCACGATTACCGAAATAGCGGCTGCCCACATGATCGGATGAAGCTTGCGCGGATGTTGAGTGCGAACCTGTTCGTGCGTTGCCTGCATGATGTTGCCTCCTGCGATTGCGTGGGAATCGGCGCGACGAGCAGCGCCGATCAGCGTGACGACCACGATAGCGCATGCGTCGGCACATTGCCGACGGGGTCAACATCCGCTTACAAAATTCCGTGCGTCGGGTGTGTGAGACAGGCGGCTATTCGTCGCCGTCCGAACAATCGCGTCGTGCGCCATGCAGCGCGAAGCGCGCGGGGTCGAGTGCGTCGGCCAGTTCGCCTTCGAGCGGCAAGGGTTCGCCCTCGAGTTGCGCGGCGAGCAATTCGCCGCACAGGGCGCTCCACACCAGGCCGCGCGCACCGAAGCCGTTGACCACCAGCACGCCGGGCAGGCGCTCGACCTTCCAGAGCGCCGTGGTCGCGCCTGCGCCATGCGCGCAGGGCAGGCTGCCGACCATCGGGCGCTTGTCGGGCGAAGCCGGGCGAAAGCCGACGCGGCCGTGCAGCGCCTGCGCGTCGGCCGCGTCGGAAAATCCCGGCAGCATCGCCTCGAGGTGCGCGAGGTTCACGGCGTGATCCGCTTGCGCGAGCGCGGTGCTCGTATCGTTCGCGTCGAACGTCGCGCCTGCGCAATGCCAGCCGTCGACTGCCGGCGTGGCGTAGCCGCGCCGGGTGACGACACAGTTCAGGGCGCGCCCGTCGTGTGCGCGCAGCAGGGAAACCTGGCCGCGGCCGCGACGCAGCGGCAGGGCCATCGCGCCTTGGATCCGCAGCGTGTCGGCGCCGGTCGCGATGACCAAAACCGGTGCCGATGCGATGGTCGTGCCATCGGCTGCCACGGCCTGCCAGTTGTCGCCCTCGCGCGCTACCGAGCTTATGTCAGTGTTCAGGTGAAGCCGGATGCGCGTGCCGCCGTCGGCGATGTTGGCGTGCACGACGCTCGGTGGATTGACCCATGCGCCGCCCGGGAAATGCCAGCCGCCGGCCGATGCGAGATGGCCGAGCAGGTACGTTGCCTCTTCGCGTTCGGCGAATCGTGCGTAATCGGCAGGGTAGGCATGGCGTTCGATGGTGGCGCGTTGCGTGATCTCGTGGCGTGCATCGCGCGCGAGCTGCAACACGCCGCAGGGTCGCCAGCGCACCGCGTGTCCATCGCGTTCGAGGCGCGCCAGGTGGCGGCGCGCATGCAGGAACGCGGCACGCGTCAGCCGCGACAGGCGATTGTCGTCGAGCGAAAGCACCGGCCGCAACACGCCGGCGAGGTTGCCGGATGCACCGCGCGCCGGTGCATCGGCCTGCTCGATCAGGTCGACGTCCCATCCGCGCCGCGCAAGTTGCTGCGCGCAACCGCTGCCGGCGATGCCGGCGCCGATCACCAGCGCCCGTCGATCGGTCGGCGCGTCGAAGCGATGCATTACCTTGCGCTCGCGCCGTGCCGTGAGCATCTCGCGCTTGGTGGCGAATCCCGGTCTGCGCGTACAGGCGAAACCGGCTTCGGCAAGGCCGTCGCGCACCGCTGCGGCGACCGACCAGGTGGCGGCCGTCGCGCCGGCTGCGGCGAGGCGTCCCACCTGGCGGAACACATTGGGCGACCAGAGGGCGGCATTCTTCGACGGCGCAAAGCCATCGAGGTAGAAGGCGTCGATCGATGCGCGCAGCTGCGGCAGGAGGTCGAGCGCATCGCCGAGCAGCAGGGTCAGCGAGACGCGCCCGCCATCGAGATCGAGCCGATGGAAGCCGGACACCAGCGTCGGCCAGGCGGCGAGCAACCCGGCCGAAAGCGGCGCCAGCTCGGGCCAGTTGCGATGGATCTCGCGCAGGTCGTCGCGGCTGAACGGGTGCTTTTCGACGGAAACGTAGTGAAGGCGCGCGCAGCGTGCCGGATCGTCGTGCCAGGCCGACCAAGTGGCAAGGAAGTTCAGCCCGCAGCCAAAACCGGTTTCGAGGATGGCGAAGGCATCGCGCCCCCGCCAGCGCGTGGGCAGATCGTTGCCGCCAAGGAACACATGGCGCGCCTGTTCGAGGCCGCCGGCCGCGGCATGGTAGACATCGTCATAATGTGCCGACCACAGCGTGCCGTCTTCGGCGCGAGCGAGGCGGGCGGGAATCAGCGGCATGGTGCGGACGCGGGCGGCATGCGATTGCCGCCCGCAAAGACGTATTGCGTCAATCCCGCCGCATCTGCGGGAACAGGATCACGTCGCGGATGTTGGGGCTGTCGGTCAGCAGCATGACCAGGCGGTCGATGCCGATGCCGCAGCCGCCGGTCGGCGGCAGGCCGTATTCGAGCGTGCGGATGTAGTCGGCGTCGTAGTACATCGCCTCCTCGTCGCCGGCCTCCTTGGCCTTGGCCTGCTCGCGGAACCGCAGCTCCTGGTCTTCCGGATCGTTGAGTTCCGAGAACCCGTTGGCGATCTCGCGCCCGACGATGAACAGCTCGAAGCGCTCGGTGATTTCCGGGTTGCTGTCTGAGCGTCGCGCCAGCGGACTGACTTCGGCGGGGTAGTCGATGATGAAGGTCGGGTCCCACAGTTCGGCTTCGGCGCAGGCTTCGAACAACTGCAATTGCAGGCTGCCGAGTCCGCCCGGCTTGATGGCCTCGCCGAAATCCTTGATCTTGCGCTTGAGCCATTCGGCGTCGCTGAGTTCGGCCTCGCTGAAGCCCGGATGATGCTTGCGGATCGCCTGCACGATGGTGAGCCGCTCGAACGGCTTGCCGAGGTCGAGTTCGCGGCCCTGGTACTGGAATTTCGAGGTGCCGAGCGCCTCTTCGGCGGAATGGCGCAGCAGGCCTTCGGTGAAATCCATCAGCGTATGGTAGTTCGCGTACGCCTCGTAGAACTCCATCATGGTGAATTCGGGATTGTGCCGCGGCGATATCCCTTCGTTGCGGAAGTTGCGGTTCACCTCGAACACCTTCTCGAAGCCGCCGACCACCAGTCGCTTGAGGTACAGCTCCGGCGCGATGCGCAGGAACAGTTCCATGTCGAGCGCGTTGTGGTGGGTGATGAAGGGCTTGGCCGCCGCGCCGCCGGGAATCGGATGCATCATCGGCGTCTCGACTTCGAGGAAGCCGTGGCCCGTCATGTAGTTGCGGATCGACTGGATCATGCGGCTGCGCGCGACGAAGGTGAAGCGCGATCCCTCGTTCATGATCAGGTCGAGGTGGCGGCTGCGGTATTTCTGCTCGATGTCGGTGAGGCCGTGGAATTTTTCCGGCAGCGGGCGCAGCGCCTTCGACAGCAGGCGGATCTCCTGGCATTGCACGGTGAGTTCGCCGGTCTTGGTCTTGAACAGCGTGCCTTCGCAGCCGACGATGTCGCCGATGTCCCAGCGCTTGAAGTCCTTGTGCACCTCTTCGCCGACGCCGTCGTTCGACACGAAGATCTGGATGCGGCCCGAGAGGTCCTGGATGGTGGCGAAGCTCGCCTTGCCCATCACGCGCTTCAACATGATGCGGCCGGCCACCTTGACCGAGATCGGCGTCGCCTCGAGTTCCTCGCGCGATTTCTCGCCGTAGAACTCGTCGAGCTTGCCGGCGGTGTTCTCGCGCTGGAAATCGTTCGGATAGGCCGTGCCGGCGGCGCGCCATTCGGCGAGCTTGGCACGGCGCTCGGCGATGAGCTGGTTCTCGTCCTGCGGCTTCTGGTCTTCGATGGTCATGGTGTGGTCCGAACGGAGGCTGGCTGGTCTTACACGCCTTGCTTGAGGCTGGCCTCGATGAATCCGTCGAGGTCGCCGTCGAGCACGGCCTGGGTGTTGCCCACTTCGTGGTTGGTGCGCAGATCCTTGATGCGCGACTGGTCGAGAACGTAGCTGCGGATCTGGTGACCCCAGCCGATGTCGCTCTTGGAATCCTCGAGCTGCTGCTGCTCCGACTGGCGCTTGCGCAGTTCGGCCTCGTAGAGGCGCGATTTCAGCATCGCCATCGCCTCGGCGCGGTTGCGGTGCTGCGAGCGGTCGTTCTGGCATTGCACGACGATGCCGCTCGGCATGTGCGTGATGCGCACTGCCGAATCGGTCTTGTTGATGTGCTGGCCGCCGGCGCCGGAGGCGCGGAAGGTGTCCACGCGCAGGTCGGCCGGGTTGATGTCGATCTCGATCGAGTCGTCCACTTCGGGGTACACAAACACGCTGGCAAAACTGGTGTGGCGGCGCGCGTTGGAATCGAACGGGCTTTTGCGCACCAGGCGGTGGATGCCGGTCTCGGTGCGCAGCGTGCCGTAGGCATATTCGCCGCTGATCTTGATCGAGGCGCTCTTGAGGCCGGCGACTTCGCCTTCGGATTCTTCGAGCACCTCGGTCGTGAAGCCCTTGCGCTCGCAATAGCGCAGGTACATGCGCAACAGCATCGAGGCCCAGTCCTGCGCCTCGGTGCCGCCCTGGCCGGCCTGGATGTCGACGAAGCAGTTGTTCGGGTCGGCCGGGTTGCTGAACATGCGGCGGAATTCCATCGCCGCGATTTCCTTCTCGATGCCGGCGAGGTCGCCTTCGACCGCCACGACCGTGTCCTCGTCCTCCTCGCTGCGCGCGAGTTCGAACAGCTCGCCGGTGTCGGCGATGTGGGTTGCCGCATTCTGCAGCGCGATGACCACGCTTTCGAGAGACTTCTTTTCCTTGCCGAGTTCCTGCGCGTGCTCGGCGTTGTTCCAGACCGCCGGGTCTTCCAGCGCGCGCGAGACTTCCTCCAGCTTTTCGGCCTTCAGATCGAAGTCAAAGATACCTCCGCAGCTCGAGTTCCCGGCTCTTGAGGTCGGCCAGGCGGGCGGCGATGGCGTTGAGGCGTTCTGCTTCCATGATGGGGCGGGGCAAAAGGCTGAATTATACCGTAGGGTGGTCTTCCGACCGGGTGCGCCAGTGCGGCCGAACCGCTCACGGGTTGCAGGCGTTGCGGGGACCAGCGTGCATGGATGGCGCCCGGCTCGCCGCCCGTTCGCGGCATGGGTTTCCACCCGGACGCTGCGTCAATCGCCGTGGCCTGAAACTGGCCCACCGAAATTGTCAGCATGCAGCCCTGGAGGCCGCATGAATGCTGGCCCTTGCGAGAGAAATGGCAGGAGCCGCCGAGCAGCCCGATACTCAGGCAGGCTCCAGATGCTCCAGCACCAGTTGCACCGAGGCGACGCCGTTGAACTCGTTGACCGCCAGCCGGTAGGCGGCGCGGATGCGCGGCGGGGCGGCATCGGCGTGGTTGAAGTAGATTGCCTCGAAGCGGCTGGCGTCGCGGCGCAGGGTGAGCTTGAGGTGGGCGTCCTTGAGCAGGCGCTGGTTTTCGACGACGAAGGTGTCGGCGAACAGCGGCGCCGGCCAGCCCTGGCCCCAGATCTCGTTGTCGAGCGCGCGCGCGCATTCGAGCGTGGCGTAGGCCGCTTCGAGCGTGCCGTCGGTTTCAAGCGTTCGCGTCAGCGCGGCGGGCTCGACGCTGTCGCGCACGGCGGCCTCGAAGGCCGCGCCGAAACGCGCGAGATCGTCCTCGCGGATGGTCAGTCCGGCCGCCATCGCATGGCCGCCGAACTTGAGGATCAGTCCGGGTTCGCGCTTGGTCACCAGGTCGAGCGCGTCGCGCAGATGCAATCCGGGTATCGAGCGGCCGGAGCCTTTCAGCTCGCCCGCGTTGCCGCGCGCAAAGGCGATCGCCGGGCGATGGACCTTTTCGCGGATGCGCGAGGCGAGGATGCCGATGACGCCCTGGTGCCAGTCAGGCTCGAACAGCGCGATGCTGGCCTGCGTGCCGGCGTCGAAGTCGTCGAGCGCGATCAGCGCGGCTTCCTTCATGTCCGCTTCGATCGCGCGGCGCTCGCGGTTCAGTGCGTCGAGTTCGCGGGCGATGTTGAGCGCGCGCGCCATGTCGTCGGTGATCAGGCACTCGATGCCGAGCGACATGTCGTTGAGCCGCCCCGCGGCGTTGAGTCGCGGGCCGACCGCGAAGCCGAGGTCGAAGCAGCTCGCGCGCGCCGGTTCGCGCGAGGCGGCGGCGAACAGCGCTGCGATGCCCGGGGTGAGCTTGCCGGCACGCATGCGCGCGAGGCCCTGCGAGACGAGGATGCGGTTGTTGTGGTCGAGCTTCACCACGTCGGCCACGGTACCGAGCGCGACGAGGTCGAGCAGCGTGGCAAGGTTCGGTTCGGCACGGTCGGCGAAGGCGCCGCGTTCGCGCAGTTCCGCGCGCAGTGCGAGCATCACGTAGAACATGACGCCGACGCCGGCGATCGACTTGCTGGCGAATTCGCAGCCGGGCTGGTTCGGGTTCACGATCACGTCCGCCGCGGGCAGCGTGTCGCCGGGCAGGTGATGGTCGGTGATCAGCGTGGCGATGCCGGCTGCCTGCGCGGCGGCCACGCCCTCGATGCTGGCGATGCCGTTGTCCACCGTGATGATGACATCCGGCTCGCGCCGCGCCGCCAGCGCGACGATCTCGGGCGTGAGACCGTAGCCGTATTCGAAGCGGTTGGGCACCAGGTATTCGACCGTCGCGCCCATCGCGCGCAGCGCGCGCACGCCGAGCGCACAGGCGGTGGCGCCGTCGCAGTCGTAGTCGGCGACGATCAGCAGTCGCGCGCCGGCCTCGATCGCGTCGGCCAGCAGTTGCGCCGCTTCGGCGATGCCGCGCATGCCGGCGGGCGGCAGCAGGGCGGCCAGTGCGGTGTCGAGATCGGTCCTGCGTTCGACACCCCGTGCGGCATAGAGCCGCGCGAGCAGCGGATGCACGCCGTCCTGTTCGAGCATCTGCACGCGGCGCAGCGGCGCGCTGCGGGTGACGATGCGCGTCATGGCGCGGCGTGGCGCTGCACGAAATTCTCCAGCAGCACGCCCTGCCGCCAGAAGCGCCACCACGCGGGCCGCGCGCAGGCGAGGTCGAGGCAGGCGTGGTCGCCGGTCAGCACGAGGCGCAGACGCGACAGTGCGCCGGATTTGAGCGCGTGCAGCGCCGGTGCGAGCCAGTCGGCCTCGACCTCCATCAGGCCCGCGCGCCAGGCGGCGGCGTTCTGCGTCAGTGCCGCGTAGTCGAGGTGCTCGATCAGCGCCAGCGTATGGCCCGCGCCGGGCTCGGCGTAGCGCGGCGGCAACGGCGCGGCCGTGCCGCCGCTGCACACCGCAAGGCCCCGGGCCAGCGCATGATGCGCAAGCACGGCGTCGAAGCGGCGCGGCACGGCATCGTCGAGCGCGCCCTGGCCCCATAGCCACAGGGTGTTGATGGTCGGCGTGCCGGTGGCCTCGCGCGCGGCGTTGGCCGCATGGCCGTGCAGCAGCATCTGCAGTTCGTTGATCAGGCGCCGCCACGGCTTTGCCTGGGGCCCGGCCGGCAGCCATGTCTCGATGTTGCGGCCGAGCACGGCAGAGACCGGGTGCGTCTCGATCTCGGGCATTGCGGCAAGGCGCAAATACCATTCGCCGGCCGCGCCGACGCTGAATGCGCCGACGTCGGCGAAGGTCTCGTTTAGCGTGGCGACGATGGCGGCGGCCTCGTCGTCCGTCACCATCAGTTCATGATTGTCGGCGAGCACCAGCGACTCGCGCGCGAAGCGCAGGTGCGCCGGGTCGGCGCACATCCAGACGTCGCGGCCCGGCGCGCCGCCGCTGCCCGCCAGGCGCAGCGCCGCGCACGGTGCGCGCGCGGGATCGAGGCCCCAGGCGCCGGCGAGCAGGTGTTCGAGCGGCCGCACCGGCTGGCGCGCGATCGACTCGGTCGCGAGCAGTGCGGACAGCGCGGGCAGGGCGAGGTCGTCCGATACCGCAGCGACGGACTCGGCCGGCCACAGCAGACCGGGAATGACGAGCGTGAGTTCGCGCAAGGCAACCAAAGGTGAACGGCGAAAAGCGGAAATGACAGCGGAAAGCCGGTGTCTGACGGCGCCTGCAAACGCATTCTTCCGGGAAGAACGGCACTGCCTGCGCCGACACCGTCGAGCGTACAAGGCGGCGGCAGTGTAGCATACGGCCCGTCATGAAATACGAGCTGCTGATCGGCCTGCGCTACACGCGCTCCAAGCGGCGTGCCGGCAGCGGCAACCGCTTCATATCCTTCATCTCGATGGTCTCGATGTTCGGCATCGCGCTCGGCGTGGCGGCGCTGATCACCGTGCTGTCGGTGATGAACGGCTTTCAGGAAGAGCTGCGCACGCGCATCCTCGGCGTGGCTTCGCACATCCAGCTTTCGGGCATGGACGACCAGCTCGCCGACTGGCAACAGGTGGCCGACGGCGTGGCGAAGCATCCCGACGTGCGGGCCGTCGCGCCCTACATCAACGAGCAGGGGATGCTGTCGTTCGATGCGCAGGTGCGCGGCGCCGTGATCCGCGGCATCCTGCCCGACGCAGAAGACAAGGTCGCCGATTTCGCGAAGTACATGAAGAGCGGCCGGCTCGATGCGCTGCAGCCGGGCGGCTTCGGCATCATCCTCGGGGCCGAGCTGGCGCGTGCGCTGCGCGTCTATACCGGCGACAAGGTCACGCTGATCGCGCCGCAGGGATTGGTTACGCCGGCCGCACTGGTTCCGCGCCTCAAGCAATTCACCGTGGTCGGCATCTTCGAGGCCGGCATGCAGGAGTTCGACGCCGGGCTGGCGCTGATCCACCTTGCCGATGCGCAGGTGCTGTACCGCATGGGCGAGAACGTCAGCGGCGTGCGGCTCAAGATCGACGAGCTTTTCGCCGCGCCGCGCGTGTCGCGCGAACTCGGGCCGTACCTGCCCACCGAGCTGTACGTCACCGACTGGACCAGGAGCCACGCGAACTTCTTCCGCGCCGTGGCGATCGAGAAAAACATGATGTTCATCATCCTCTCGCTGATCGTCGCAGTGGCGGCGTTCAACATCGTGTCCACGCTGGTGATGGCGGTGCGCGACAAGCAGGCCGACATCGCCATCCTGCGCACGCTGGGTGCGAGCCCGCGCAGTGTGATGGCGATCTTCATCGTGCAGGGATTGCTGATCGGCGTGGTCGGCCTGGCACTGGGCGTGGTCGGCGGCCTGCTGCTTGCCGGCAACCTCGACGTGGTGATTCCGGCGCTGGAAAAGCTGCTCGGCACCACGCTGTGGTCGAAGGAGGTCTATTACATCAGCGAGTTGCCGTCCAAGGTGCTGGCGTCAGACGTGGTGAGCATCGTCGCCATCGCTTTCGGACTCACGCTGGTTTCGACGCTCTATCCGAGCTGGCGCGCCTCGCGCATCAACCCGGCGGAGGCGCTGCGCTATGAATGACGCCGCCCTGGTGATCGAATGCCGCGGCCTGACCAAGGTATTCAGCCAGGCCACGCACGAGGTGCCGGTGCTGATGGGCGTCGACCTCGACGTGCGGCGCGCCGAGCGCGTGGCCATCGTTGGCGCCAGCGGCTCGGGCAAGAGCACGCTGCTGCACCTGCTGGGCGGGCTCGACGCGCCGACCGAAGGCCGCGTGCGCGTGATGGGGCGCGAAATGTCGACGCTCGGCGAGCGCGAGCGCGGCGCGATCCGCAACGCCGCGCTCGGCTTCGTGTACCAGTTCCACCACCTGTTGCCGGAATTCACCGCGCTGGAAAACGTCGCCATGCCGCTCTACGTGCGGCGCATGGCGAAGGCCGAGGCGCATGCGCGTGCCGAGGCGATGCTGCGCGACGTCGGCCTCGGCCACCGCCTCACGCATACGCCGGGCGAACTGTCTGGGGGCGAGCGCCAGCGCGCCGCGATCGCGCGTGCGCTGGTCACGCAACCGGCATGCGTGCTGGCCGACGAACCGACCGGCAACCTCGACCGCCAGACCGCGCAGTCGGTATTCGACCTGATGCTTTCGCTCAACGAATCGCACGGCACCAGCTTCATCATCGTCACGCACGACCTGCAGCTCGCCTCGCGCGCCCAGCGCGTGCTGCGGCTGGTCGATGGGATGCTGGTGCCTGGCGAGTCGGCCTGAGCGTGCATCGGCCGCATTGACGGCTATCGGCATGGCATAGCATGATGGTCGCGTCGTCGCCTTCCGGAGCCGTCATGCGGGCAATACTGCGGGCAAAACCGATGCTGCTGGTCCTAGCGCTGTGCCTCGCCACGCCGGCCGGCGCGCAGGTGTTCCGCTGGACGGACAAGGAAGGTCGCGTGCATTACGGCGACGATGTCGAGCCGAACGCACGCAACGCGCGCGAAGTCACGGCTACCGTCAACACCCTCGACACCAGCGGCCTGCGCCAGCAGGCCGGCGGCGCGCAATCGTTCGCGAAATCATCCGGCGGCGGTGGCGGCTACGTGATTCCCGATCCCTCGAAGCAGCAGAAAGCCCAGGCCGCACCGCGCCGTGCCGCCTGCGGGCGACGCGGCTGACGCCAATTCGCGCAAGAACGCAGATTTCGCGCGGCAACGTGCCTGTGAAGGCGCATGTAGAGGCGATCTCCAGCTTGGCATGGCGGAGTGGCGCGCGCTTCCTTGTTTTCCGCATGGGCAGGCTGAAAATCGCCTGTCCGTGCGGGTTCCAGGCCGGGGTCAGTCAGCCGGCCGCAGTGCCGCTTCGAGTTCGACGCGTCCGCCGGGGCTGGCCATCGCGATCAGCGTCTGGCCGGCTTCGAGGCGAAAGGCGCCGTCCGGGTTGAACACCGTCTCCTTGCCGCGTCGCACGCCGAGCAGCACGTAGTGCGGGTTGCGCAGGCCGATGTCGCCGAGGGCGCGCGGCGCGAAGTCCGGCGGCACCGCCACCTCCTCGAAGCGCAACTTGTGTTCGGAACGCAGCATCTCGTCGAGAAAGGAGACCACCACCGGACGGATCATCGCCGATGCGATGCGCATGCCGCCGGTGAAATCGGGCGACACGACGACGTCGGCGCCGGCCTTGCGCATCTTTTCGGTGTTGCGCAGCTCGTGGCAGCGCGCGACGACGCGGATGCCCGGATTGATCTGCTTTGCGGTGAGGCAGATCATCAGGTTGCGGCTGTCGTCGCCGGTGACCGCAAAAATGCCTTTCGCATCGCCGATGTCGGCGCGGTCGAGCACGTCGTCATCCGAGGCGTCGCCGTGCAGGTAGAGCAGGGCGGGAAAGCGCTCGGTGTGCTGCTCGATGGTGTCGAAATTCTCGTCGATCGCCACGAAGTGGTGGTTGGTCGCCTGCAGCTCGGTGGCGACGTTGCGGCCGACGCGCCCGAAGCCGCAGACGATGTAGTGATTGCGCAACTTGCGTATCGCGTTTTCCATGCGGCGCCTCCGCAGCGCTTCGTTGAGATCGGTTTCGAGGAAGAAGACGGTCAGGCTGGAGAAGATGAAGGTCACCAGCCCGAAGCCGGCAAACGAGACGAAGGCGGCGAACAGGCGTCCGGCGTCGGTCTGGCTGAGATCGACCACCTCGCTGTAGCCGACCGTGGTGATGGTGATGGCCGTCATGTAGAAGGCATCGAAGGCATCGGTGTCCGGGCCGCCGAAGCGCAGGAAGCCCAATGTTCCGGCAGCGAGCAGACCCGCCAGCAGGAACGATGCCCAGACAATCCGCTTGAGCACGCGTGGGGTCGGTGTTGTCGATTTGGCGAGCCGGTGGGTGACGATGTTCATCGCCTTGCGCCGCGGCGCTGCCATGCCCGCACCAGGTACCAGCGCCAGGCGGCGCGCACGGCAAGGTAGCCGGTGAGCGAGAGCAGTGTCGCGAGCAGGACGAGGCCGACGAACAGCGGCTTGCCGAGGCCACCCATCCAGTCGAGCAATTGCTGGCCCCAGGCGGCGAGCGACTGCTCGCCCCATTCCGGCGGTGCGACGAACTCGCCGCCACTACCGCCGAGCACCAGTTCGCCGAGCCCGAAGGCGACGAAGTAGAGCGGCACGATGGTCAGGGGATTGGTGTAGAAGGTGGAGAACAGGGCGAGCGGCAGATTGACCCGCAGCGCGATGCAGGCAAGGGCGGCGCCGAGCACCTGGAACGGGCCGGGGATCAGGCCGCAGAACAGGCCCACCGCCACGGCACCGGCCGCGGAGTGGCGGTTAAGGTGCCACAGGCGCGGATGGGTTAGCGCGTCGCCGAAGATGGACAGCCAGCGATTCTCGCGAATCTTTTCAGGGTCCGGCAGGTACTTGCGAATGTGCTTGCGCATACGGGGTCTTGCGCAGATGTGTGTCTTTGCGATTCTAGCGGAATCGGATACTTGCCTCGCGCCGCGTCTGCGGTTACAAGCCAGTTCCACACATTCGTTTGTCACAGCTCAGCAAATGGACCAGGAACTCGACCGCCCGCGCGGCATCCCCCACCTTTACCGCGAGCTGTGGCGTTATGCCGAGGGCGCGCGCGGCGTGCTGCTCGGCGCCTTCGCGCTGCTGCTCGGGTCGCAACTGTTCAAGCTGGCGGTGCCCTGGCTCGCCGGCCAGGCGATCAACCGCATCCAGGCCGGTGGCCTGGCCGGGCTATCGGAGGCCGGGCTGCTGCTGGCCGGCGTGTTCACCGCCACGGCGGCGAGCTGGGCGCTGCACGGGCCGGGCCGCGTGCTCGAACGCAACGCGGCGATGAAGGTGCGCGAAAGGATTTTCGGCGCGCTGACGCGCCGCGTGCTGGACGCCCCCCTGTCGTGGCACGAACAGCGCCACACCGCCGAGACGGTGAGCCGCGTGAACCAGGCCACCGGTTCGCTCTACGGCTTCGCCGAAAGCCAGTACATCTATCTGCAGAATTCGGTGCGCCTGATCGGTCCGGTGATTGCGCTGTGGCTGATCACGCCGGCCGTGGGCGCGGTGGCGATCTGCGGCTACGTCCTGCTCGGTTACCTGATCAGCCGATTCGACAAGCGCATGATGGAATACGCGCTGATCGAGAATCAGACCGAGCGGCGCTTGTCCGCCGCGCTGATCGACTCGCTGTCCAACATCACGACGGTCTTTTCCCTGCGCCGTCGCAGCGGCGTCGCGCGCATGATGACCGAGCGCATGCGCGCCACCTTTCCGCCGTTGCGCCGGAGCATGGTGCTCAACGAGGCCAAGTGGTGCACCGTCGATCTGCTTTCCGCCCTGCTTTGGTGCGTGCTGATCGCGCTCTATGCCTGGCTGGCGTCGCGTGGCGCGACCGGTGCGGACCACGAGGTGCTCAAGCTCGGCAACGTGTTCATGGTCTATGAATACGCGCGCGAGGCCGGCGACGTGATCACCGCCATCGCGGTGCATTACTCCGGCATCGTCGGCACCCAGTCGTCCTACGCCGCGGCGCAGCCGATCGAAAATGCGGGCAGCGAGTCGTGGGCCGACGAACTGGCGCCGAGCGGCTGGCGCGAACTGCGCATGGATGGCGTGCGCTTCTCGCACGCGGCGGCACGCAGCGATGCGCCGGCACTCGAGGGCGTCGACCTCACGCTGCGGCGCGGCCGGCGCTACGCGCTGGTCGGCCCGAGCGGCGCCGGCAAGAGCACGCTGCTGCGCCTGCTGGCAGGACTCGACCGGCCGCAGGCCGGTTCGATGCGCTTCGACGAGGATGCGCCGGCCGACCCGGCGCTGCGCCTGCGTCAGGAAGCCACGCTGATTCCGCAGCAGGCGGAGATCTTCGAGGGCAGCCTGCGGGAAAACCTGCTGCTCGGCGCCGCGGCCGACGAGGGGCAGCTCGACGGTGCGGTGCGCATTGCCGCCGCGGAGGACTTCGTTGCCGGTTTGCCGCAGGGGCTGGACACGCCGGTGGCGGAGCGCGGCGCCAACTGGTCCGGCGGGCAGCGCCAGCGCCTTGCGCTGGCCCGCGGCATGCTGGCGGCGCAAGGCAGCTCCCTGCTGCTGCTCGACGAGCCGACCAGCAGCCTCGACCCGGACACCGAGCGCAAGGTGCTCGAGCGCATGCTCACGAGCCACGCGGGCGCCTGCGTGGTGTCCTCGCTGCACCGGCTCAACCTGCTCGACCGCTTCGACGAGGTGGTGCTGATGCAGAACGGCCGCGTACTCGACGTGGCGCCCCCGGGCGAGCTGGCGCTGCGCTCGCAGGTGTTCCGCGACCTCCTCTCGGCACAGGCCGGCACGCAGGCGCCGGCGCCCTCGGGCGCCTGATCGCGCGTGCGGCTGGCGATCCTCGCTTTCGCGTTCGGCGTGTGGGCGTGCCAGTGGCAGGCCGCGCTGCCGGCGCTGGGCGTGCTCGCCGCCATCGCGGCCGCAGCCTGTGCGCTGGCTGCGCTCGCCGCGCGTGCCGGTAGTGCGCCGTTGCGCCGCGGCGCAGTCGTGCTCGCTGCGGCCGGCATCGGCTTCGTCTGGGCGTGCGGCTACGGCATGTTGCGCCTGGCCGAATCGCTCCCTGCCGACCTCGAAGGGCGCGACATCGCGGTCGTCGGCATCGTCGCCGGACTGCCGCAGGCGCTCGATGCCGGACAGCGTTTCGTGTTCGAGGTCGAACATGCCGAGTCCGAGGGCGTGCCGCGACGGCTGCTGCTCGGCTGGTATCGCGGTCGCGCCGAGGCGGAGTCGGATCTTGCACGCCAGGTGCATGCGGGCGAGCGCTGGCGCCTGACGGTGCGGATCAAGCGTCCGCACGGCAACCTCAATCCCCACGGCTACGACTACGAGGCACAGCTGTTCGAGCGCGGGCTGCGCGCCACCGGCTACGTGCGCAACGGTGCGGCTGCGCTGAAGATGGCCGATTTCGTCGCCACGCCGATGACATTCGTCGAACGCCTGCGCGAGCGCACGCGCGAACGCATTCTTGCCGCGCTGCCCGATGCGCCGCTGGCGGGTGTGCTGGTCGCCCTGGTGATCGGCGATCAGCAGGCCATCGGCGGCGAGCTGTGGGAGCGTTTCAATCGCAGCGGCATCACGCATCTGATGGCGATTTCCGGCCTCCACATCACGATGCTGGCGGGCATCGCGGCGATGCTGGTCGGCGGCATCTGGCGCCGTGTGCCGTGGCTTGCGCTGCGGCTGCCGGCGCAAAAGGCGGCGGCGCTGGCCGGCGTGCTCGGTGCCGGTGCCTATTGCCTGCTCGCCGGGTTCGCAGTGCCGGCACAGCGCACGCTGATCATGCTCGCCGTGGTCGCCATCGCGTTGTGGGCAGGGCGTTTGACGCATGGCAGCCGCGTGCTCGCGCTGGCGCTGCTGGCGGTGCTGCTGTTCGATCCCCTGGCGATCCTCTCGGCCGGTTTCTGGCTGTCGTTCGGCGCGGTTGCCGTGCTGCTTTACGCCGATGCCGGCCGCATCGGACATGCCAGCCGGCGCGGCTGGCTGCGCCGTGCGCTGCATGCGCAGTGGGCGGTGACGCTGGCGCTGCTGCCGGCCCTGCTTGCGCTGTTCCAGCAGTTTTCGCTGGTGTCGCCACTTGCGAACGCGTTCGCGATTCCGCTGGTCAGCCTGGCGATCACGCCACTTGCGCTGCTCGGCAGCCTGCTGCACCTCGACCTGCTGCTGGTTGTCGCCAACCAGTTGGCGGAATGGATGATGCTGGGCATCGACGCGCTGTCCGGCGCGGGCTGGGCGGTGTGGCAGCAGGCGGCGCCGCCGTGGTGGGCCGTGCTGCTCGGGTCGATCGGCTGCGCCATCGTCCTGCTGCCGCGGGGTTTCCCGGCGCGCAGCCTCGGCGCAATCATGCTGCTGCCGCTGCTGACGGTGCAGGGGCCGCGTCCGGCCGAAGGGGCGGCGCGCGTCACGGTGCTCGATGTCGGGCAGGGGCTTGCCGTACACGTGCAGACGGCGGCGCACGACCTCGTCTATGACACCGGGCCGCAGTTCTCGATCGAGGCAAACAGCGGCACTCGCATCATCCTGCCCTACCTGCGCGCGCTCGGGGTGGGCCGGCTGGACCGGCTGATCGTGACCCACCAGGACCGCGACCACTCGGGCGGCGCCGAAGCCCTGCTCGCCGCGCTGCCGGTATCGCTGACGCAAAGCTCGCTCGGCGACGACTCGCCCTACCGGCTGTCGGCGCCCGGCCGGCAGCCCTGCAGCGACGGCGAGGCATGGGAGTGGGACGGCGTGCGCTTCGAGATGCTGCATCCGCGTGCCGCGGCTTATGCGTTGCCGCTGGCGAAGACCAATGACCTGTCATGCGTGCTGATGGTGACGGCTGGCGGGCACAGCATGTTGCTGACCGGCGATATCGAAGCGGTGTCGGAACTCGACCTGATCGCGCGCCACGGTGCGCGCTTGCATGCCGACGTGCTGCTGGCGCCGCACCACGGCAGCCGCACGTCGTCGCACCCGGTGTTCATCGATGCGGTGGCACCCGCGGCGGTGGTGCTTCCGGTCGGCTACCGCAACCGCTTCCGCCATCCCAACGGCGAGGTCATGGCGCGCTACGCGCAGCGCAATGTCGCGGTACATCGCACCGACAGCGACGGCGCGGTGATCGTGTCGCTGGGCGATACGCTCGCGATCGAACACACCCGCGCACTGCGGCGGCGCTACTGGCACGCGGGCTGAGGCCCGCTGTGCGATGTTAGACTCCGTGCCGAATCCTGCCGCCCCGATCCGATGAGCCTGTTCGATTCCCTGCGCCGATGGTTTTCCCCGCAACCCGCGCCCGCGCCGATGCGCGCGCAGCGCGTGCAATGTGCCGGCCCGCATGGCCTGCATCGCATGGCGTACACGGAGTGGGGCGATCCGGCCAATCCGCGCGTGCTGGTTTGCGTGCACGGCTTGACGCGCCAGGGGCGCGACTTCGACTTCCTGGCACGCGCGCTGGCGGCGGACTATCGCGTCGTCTGCCCCGACGTGGTCGGACGCGGACGCAGCGACTGGCACGCGGTGAAGGCCGATTACGCCCTGCCGAACTACGTCAATGACATGGTCACGCTGATCGCGCGGCTCGGCGTGGAGCAGGTGCATTGGGTCGGCACCTCGATGGGCGGGCTGATCGGCATGATCCTCGCCAGCCTGCCGAACACGCCGATCGCCCGTCTGGTGCTCAACGACGTCGGCCCGGTGGTGACGGTCGCCTCGCTGCGCCGCCTGCAGGATTACGTGGGCAAGGCGCCGCCGTTTCGCGACATCGCCGAGGCCGAGTCCTACATCCGCACCGTCAGCGCGCCGTTCGGGCTGCTGAGCGACGCGCAGTGGCGCCACTTGACCGAGCACGAGATCCGCCCGCGCGAGGATGGCGGGGTGGAGCTGAACTACGATCCCGGCATCGCCGAACCCTTTCGCGCCACGCCGCTGCTGGCCGACGTAGACCTGTGGGGCATCTACGATGCGATCCGTTGCCCGACGCTGGTGCTGCGCGGTGAGCAATCCGACCTGCTCACGCACGATGTGTGGCGCGAGATGCAGGGGCGCGGCCCGCGTGCCAACGGGGCGGAGATTCCCGATGTCGGCCATGCGCCGATGCTGATGGATGACGATCAGATCGCCGTGGTGCGCGATTTCCTGCTGGCGGGGCGAACATGATTCGCCAGTTGCTCGGGCAGCTCACATCGGCGGACTGGATTGCGCTCTGCGTGTTCCTCGCGAGCTGGATCGGCTACAGCCGGATTGCCGACCACGGCATCGGCGAGCGCATCGGCCTGGTCGGCGCCAGCCATCGACACCGGCTCGAATGGGCGCGGCGCCTGATGGAGCGCGACAACCGCATTGCCGATTCGGCGCTGGTGGGCAACCTGCTTTCGTCGGTGAGCTTCTATGCCAACACCACCATCTACATCATCGCCGGCCTGCTCGCCGTCATGGGCACGCTCGACAAGGTGATCAGCGTCACGGCGGACCTGCCTTTCGCGCGCGAGGTGTCGCGCGAGCTGTGGGAGGTGAAAGTCCTGCTGCTGCTCGCGGTGTTCGTGGTGGCGTATTTCAAGTTCACCTGGTCGATACGGCAGTTCAACTTCCTGTCGATCCTGATCGGCGCCTCGCCGGAGTCGGGTGCCGACGCCGCCGAGCGCGAACGTCACGCGCAACGCATCGCGCGGGTGAACAGCTATGCCGGCGACGAGTTCAATCGCGGTATCCGCGCCTACTACTTCGGGCTCGCCGCAGTGAGCTGGTTCGTGCATCCGTGGATGTTCATCGCGCTCACCGCGATGATCGTGCTGGTGATGGCGCGGCGCGATTTCGCCTCGCCGACGCTGGCGGTGCTGCGCGAATAACGGCTGCGCTGCAAGGCGCATGGAATGGCGCTTTGCAAGGTGCATGCCCTGAGGACAAGAGCAGATGCCGGTTCCCGGCATGGCACCCTTGTCATCAAGGCGCCACACCGGTTGCGGGCCGGTCCGTCAGTGGAGTGCCGCGGCGAGGTTGCGCCGGTATTGCCGCACCAGATCGTGATCCGAACCGAGCAGGTCGAAGATCTGGATCATCTTGCGCCGCGCGGCGTCGTCGCCGAAGCTGCGATCGCGCCGCACCAGTTCCAGCAGATGCCCGAGCGCGGCCGCGAAGTCCTGTCGCGCCGCGAGCAGGTTCGCCAGGTCGAGCCGCGCCTGGTGGTCGTCCGCGTTGGCGGCGAGCTTCGCCTCCAGTGCGGCGGCATCGCCCGCGGCGGGCGCGCTCTCGAACAGGTGCAGGCGTGCGCGCAGCGCGCTGACGCGTGCGCCGTCGCGCGCGCGGTCGCTCATCGCGTCGAGCAACTGGTGCGCGTCGGGCAGCTTGCCGGTGTCGGCGAGCAATTCGACCAGATCGAGTTGTGCGGTTTCGTGGCGCGGATCGAGCGCCAGCGCCTCGATCAGCCGTTGCTGTGCCGCATCGTTGTCGCCGCGCGCGCGCGCCGCCTGCGCTTCGAGCCGCAGCGGCTCGGCGGCCGAGGGCACCAGACTGTCGATGAACTCGCGCACGCGGCCCTCGGGCAGCGCACCCATGAATTCGTCGACCAGCGCGCCGCCGGAAAACGCCTTGACCGCGGGAATGCTGCGCACGCCGTAGCGCATGGCGAGTTCCTGGTTCTCGTCGGAATTCACCTTGGCGAGCAGGAAGCGGCCCTCGTATTCCTCGGCGAGCTTCTCCAGGATTGGCTTGAGCGTGCGGCAGGGCGCGCACCAGGGCGCCCAGAAATCCACCAGCACCGGCACGCGGTGCGAGGCGGCAACGACCTTCTCTTCAAAATCCTCGACGCTGGCGTCGAAGGAATATGCGGACATGCGGTTCTCCGAATGGCTTGTGACGGACCCGGTGGAATATGCGTGCCGCGCCGCGGCAAATCAAGTGCCGGCGGGCGTATCAGGCGGCGGTTTCGAAGGCGATGGCGTGGATCGGCGGCAGCGAGCCGCTCACGCACTGCCAGGTTCCGCCGCCGTCGCCGCTCGCCCACAGGTTGCCGGTGGTGCTGCCCATCAGCAGCGTGCGGCCGTCGTCCGCGACCTGCAGGCAGTGGCGGTAGATCAGGTCGTAGCAGTCGTGCTGCGGCAGGCCCTCGCGCAGCGTCTCGAAGCTGCGGCCGCCGTCGCGCGTGCGATTGACCACCAGCGCGGCCTCTACCGGCACGCGGCGCTGGTCGGAAACGGCGGGCGCGAACCACGCCGTTTCCGGCTCGCGCGGATGCACCGCCACGGCGAAGCCGAAGCTCGACTGCGGCGCATGGATGCGCGACCAGTTTTCCCCGTGGTCGGCCGAGCGCCAGATGCCGCAATGGTGCTGGCACCACAGCACGGCGGGCGACGAGGGCGCGCGCACCACGCGGTGCGGGTCTTGCGCATTGAGGTTGCCGGCCTGCTCCGGCGGCAGGTAGTCGGCCAGCATGCCGCGGCCTTCGAGCGTCCAGTTCTCGCCGCCGTCGCGCGTGCGCCACACGCCGCCGCAACTGATGCCGAGCAGCATGTGCCGCGCGTCGGTCGCGTCGAGGCAGATCGAGTGGATGCCGGGCACGTCGTAGCCGCCGCCCATCCACTCGCGCCGTTCCGGGCGGCGCCAGAGCGATTCGACAAGTTGCCAGCTCGCGCCGCTGTCGTCCGAGCGGAACAGCCCGCCCGGCAGCGTGCCCGCCCACAGCCGGCTGCCCTGGCCGGCGAGCGACCACACCTGCACCAGCTTCCACGGCACGTCGCCGTCGACGTCCTTCGGCTGCTCGGGGTAGGCCGGCGCGGCGACTTCGCGCCAGGCTTCGCCGCCGTCGTCCGAGGCATGCAGCTTGACGCCGAAATGGCCGAGATTGAGCGCGGCGATCATCGGCCGCGCGGCCGTGCCGGGCAGCATGATACTCACCGGTTCACCGAGGAAATGCGCGCGCGCCAGCCGCCATCCGGCCGCGTCGCGGCGCAATTCGAACAGACCCTTGCGGGTGGCGATCCATGCGCGATCCGACATCGTTCAACCTCCGGTCAGGGCCTGCATCACGTAGATCTCGCTCTCCGCCCCCAGCGGCTCGGCGAGGCATGCGCGGTCGCGCAGCCGGCGGCCGTCGATGAAGATGCTCACATGCCGCCGCACATGGCCTTGCTCGTCGAGCACATAACCGCGCAACTGCGGATTGGCGGCGAACGCCGCGTCGAGCGCGCCCTGCAGTGTGGTCGCGGGCGTGTCGACCTCGGGTGTGACGGTGAAGCGGCGCAGTTGCTGCGTGAACAGGATGCGGGGCATCCGGCAATGATGCGGCCAAATCGTCTCAAGCATAACCCTCGCGACCCGAGGGTTTTCCCGCAATCGCAGCGGATTTGCAGCGGCAAATCGCAAACGAACGGCTAAATTGGAAGCAATGGAGCGTCGTGTCTTCGTGGCGGCGCTGGAGCATGGCATGGACACGGATCTGGACGACAAGGGCTGGCAAGCCCGATTCGAGATCGGCAACGACTACATCGACGCGCAGCACGGCATGTTGCTGACCCTCATCGGAAAGCTATCGCGGGCCATCGAAACGAACGTTTCGGCGGATCGGCTGCGCCGGCTGCTGCAGGAGATCAAGAAATACGCCGAGTTCCACTTCCTCAGCGAAGAGAATTTCATGCGCGATATCGCGTTCGACGAGCTTGCTGCCCACGAGAAATCCCATTCGTACCTGCTCAGCGAACTGTCGCTGCGCATCGCGCGGGTGCGAAGCGACAAGGCCGAAGTGACGGCGGTCCTGGAATTTCTGTGGCACTGGCTGACCGAGCATATCGCGCAGGAGGACATGCGTTTCGCCGACCAGGCCCGCTTGCATGCACAGGCCAACCCCACGGACGACGGCGCGGGCGGCGGTGGAGCAGGGGGCGGCCGGTTGCGTGGAAAGATCATCCGGCGGGGATGAGGGGCGGGCAGGCGCTCGGGCGGGGTGGCGAATAGGGGCCCGTTGGCGATGGGTTGAGCGGCGGCGGGGCATTGGCGGCCGCGCCGGTTTCGCCCGGCAGGCGAGTCACTTCTCTTGCTCGCCAAGAGAAGTAACCAAGAGAAGGCGACCCGCGCATCTACCCAAACCCGGCCGCCTTGCGCTTCGCGCAAGGTGCCCTGCGCTGCTCGATCTGTCGGGCGGCTGCGCAACTCGTCCCGCTACGCGGGACTCAGACAGTGCTCGCCGACGTCCCCCGACAGCCCTGCGCTGCTCGGCGGCTCACACGGGGATGGGCGGTGCGCGCCGCGTCATCAGTTGAATGTGTCAGTTATCCGCAGAGTCGCGGCTATGCGACCCGCATGGATAGGCGCTCTGCGGGCTGGCAGGTCCGATAGGCGCATCGGGCTGCGGTTGCAGGGCATGCCGACCTGCGAGCGCCATTCCATGCGCATTCTGGCGATGCATGAATTGGGCGGCGATGGGAGGAAACGAGAGGAAATCGACTGACGGGAACTCCCTCGATCCTGCCGCAAACATTCAGCAAACGGAGTCTGCAGTACGCTCAGCCGATGGCGGACGCCGATATCGATTGCGAATTTTGCGACGCCTTTGGCATCATGCGGACTTGCCTTTCTTGTTCCGCTAAATTCAGTCAAGAGCTTAATGCTTCGAAAAATTGCATTCCTGTTCGAAGAATCCTTCATCAAAGTGAAGGCAAGTTTTCCGTCATGTTTAGCCTCCACACTATAGGTTAGACCCGCTGATACCTTTGTTTCTCGTATGCGCGCACGCTCTGGCGTAGGAATTAGAAAGAATGCAGTTCGTCACCAATGGTCCCGAAATTCCCGACGCGCTCTTGCAGGCGCACGAGGAAGGCCGCGTGGTGTTCTTCTGCGGCGCGGGCATTTCTTGTCCGGCAGGACTGCCGGGCTTCAAGGGGCTGGTGGAGCAAATCTACCGGCTAAATGGAACAGCACCTTCGGACATTGAGCGCGAGGCATCCAATCGTGGGCAGTTCGACGCCACGCTTGATCTGCTCGAACGGCGTCTCCCGGGGCAGCGTTTGGCAGTCCGTCGCGCACTGGCGCAGGTGCTGAAACCGAAGCTCCGCCGCAACGGTGCTACCGACACGCAGGCAGCGCTATTGCGTCTAGCGCGCAGCCGCGAAGGGGCACTGCGGCTGGTCACTACCAACTTCGACCGCATCTTTCACGCGGCGGCCAAACGTACCGGCCAAGCGTTCCAAGCTTACGCCGCCCCTATGCTCCCCATTCCCAAGAACAGCAGGTGGAATGGGCTGGTCTACCTGCACGGCCTGCTGCCAGAATACGCGGACGACACTGTCCTGAACCGCCTCGTGGTCTCCAGCGGCGATTTCGGCTTGGCGTATCTGACCGAACGCTGGGCTGCCCGTTTTGTAAGCGAGCTGTTCCGCAACTATGTGGTCTGCTTTGTGGGCTACAGTATCAACGACCCTGTGCTGCGCTACATGATGGATGCGCTGGCGGCCGACCGGATGCTGGGCGAAGTCACACCGCAGGCCTGGGCACTAGGTGATTGCGAACCGGGGCAAGAGCACCGAAAGACCATCGAATGGGAAGCCAAGGGCGTCACGCCCGTTCTCTACAACGTACCCGCAGGCAGCTACGACCATTCTGCGCTGCACCAGACCCTACACGCATGGGCAGAAATCTACCGTGACGGCGTGCAGGGCAAAGAAGCTATCGTCGTTAAGCATGCCCTGGCGCGCCCGCAGGACAGCACGCGACAGGACGATTTTGTCGGGCGGATGCTATGGGCATTGTCGGACAAATCGGGCTTACCGGCAAAACGCTTTGCCGACTTCAATCCGGCTCCTTCGTTAGACTGGCTGCTGGAGCCCTTCGCGCACGAGCGCTTCGGGTACGGCGATCTGCCCCGCTTTGGCGTGCCGCCCCATGACGAAGTGGACACTAAGCTGCGTTTCAGCCTGATTCGGCGGCCTGCGCCCTATGACCGTGCATCGCCGATTCTCCTTGCCTCCGGAGGCGTCACCGGCAGTCAGTGGGACGACGTGATGTTCCATCTCGCCCGTTGGGTGGTGCGCCACCTGGACGACCCGAGACTGGTCATTTGGATTGCAGAACGTGGTGGACAGTTGCACGACCGTTGGCCGTGGTTAATCGAAAATGAGTTGGACCGTTTTGATTCATTGGAGCGTGGAGGCAAAACCTCCGAGCTCAATGAAATCAGCTTGCACGCCCCCAAGGCCATTCCTGGCCCACTAATGCGCACCTTGTGGCGCCTTCTGCTCAGTGACCGGGTGAAATCACCGTGGCGCGATCCCGATCTGTATCGCTGGCAAGGACGTCTGAAGCGCGAGGGATTGACTACCACATTGCGTCTGGAATTGCGCGAGTTACTCGCACCCAAAGTGGTGTTGAAGAAACCGTTTCGGTGGGGTGACGACGATTCGAGTAGCGCTGAAGAGCCTACGCGAATCAAACAATTGGTGGACTGGGAACTCGTGCTGGCCGCCGATCACGTGCATTCCACTCTGCGTGATCTGGATGACGAGCGCTGGACGTCGGCTCTGCCGCTCCTGTTGGAAGATTTCCAACAGCTATTGCGTGATGCACTGGATCTGTTGCGCGAGTTGGGCGAGGCCGACGACCGCAGCGACTGTTCGCATTGGGATCTGCCATCCATCACGCCGCATTGGCAGAACCGGGGGTTCCGCGACTGGGTAAGCCTGATCGAACTGATGCGCGATGCATGGCTCGCGGTGTGCGCCACCGACAGGACGCGTGCGACACGCATCGCGCAGAACTGGTTCGAATTTCCGTACCCCACCTTCAAACGCCTTGGTCTGTTTGCTGCCAGTCAGGATGGTTGCATCCCACCCAACCAGTGGGTGAATTGGTTGTTAGCCGATGACGCGTGGTGGCTGTGGTCCCCAGATACGGGGCGGGAGGTGTTCAGGCTGTTCGTTCTGCAGGGGCGGCATTTGGCAGGAGCTGCACAGGAACACTTGGAGGCAGCCATTTTGGCGGGTCCGCCGCGCGAGATGTACCGGGACGATCTAGAGGAAGATCGGTGGCAAGACTTGGTGGCACACTCGGTCTGGCTGCATCTGGCCAAGCTGAATACCTCGGGCTGCGCACTGGGGGCGTCTGCAGCGGCACGCTTGGTGAAAGTCTCCACCGCCTACCCACAATTGCAGTTGGCGACCAACGAGCGTGACGAGTTCTCGCACTGGATGAGTGGCACCGGCGATCCGGACTACGAGGACAGCCGGGATGTCGACATTGCTCCCCGCAAGCGGCAGGAACTGGTGCAATGGCTCACCAAGCCGGCGCCGGAGCAGCGACCTTTCTACGAAGATACGTGGCGTGACGTTTGCCGGACGCGCTTCTTTCACAGCTTGTCCGCGTTACGTGATCTCGCACAAGCTGGTGTGTGGCCCGCTGGCCGATGGCGCGAAGCTCTGCAGGCTTGGGGCGAAGAAGCGATGGCGCTGCGCTCATGGCGGTACGCCGCACCGCTGGTGCAGACCATGCCCGATGCTGTGCTTCTGGAAATTGATCACGCAGTGACCTGGTGGATAGAAGCCGCATCCAAGTCAATCAACTGCCATCAGGGCATCTTGCTGGACCTGTGCCGCCGCGTGCTGGCTCTGCCGCTGGAAGCAGGCTCAGGTACTCGCACCATCCGAAACGGCGTCGAGACCTATGACCTTGTCGGCTCGGCGATTAACCATCCCATCGGGCACGCCACGCAGGCGCTGATCAACCTATGGTTTAAGCAGAATCCCAACGACAACGATCTCCTGCCAGCAGACCTCAGGCCCATGTTTACCGCACTGTGCGATGTGCATGTGGATCGATTCCGCCACGGTCGGGTGCTGCTGGGTTCGCGGCTGATCGCATTTTTCCGTGTGGATCGTCCTTGGACCGAGCAGCACCTGTTGCCGTTGTTTGGTTGGAGTAATCACGTTGAAGCAAAGGCCGCGTGGGAAGGATTCCTCTGGTCGCCGCGCTTGTACCAACCATTGTTGACCGCCTTTAAGTCGCAGTTCCTGGATAGCGCAAACCACTATGCCGATCTTGGCAAGCACCGCCAGCAATTCGCGACCTTCCTGACCTACGCAGCATTGGGCCCGACCGAGGGCTACACCGTGGAGGAGTTCCGGTCTGCGATTGGCACTCTCCCGCATGAAGGACTGGAGGAATCCGCACAGGCGCTTTCCCAGGCGCTTGAAGGCGCAGCCGATCAACGTGAGGACTACTGGAAGAACCGTGCCCAGCCGTTCTGGCAACAGATCTGGCCAAAGTCCCGCGATTTGGCTACTCCGCGAATAGCTGAGTCCCTGACTCGTCTGGTGATTGCCGCCCGAGGCGAACTCCCGGCGGCCTTGGCTGCGGTGCAGGCCTGGCTGCAACCGATCGAACACCCTGACTACGTCGTACACCTGCTGCACGAATCGGGTTTGTGCAGACGTTTCCCTGCGGAGGCATTACTGCTGCTGAATGCCGTGATTGCCGACCAACAGTGGGCACCCCGGGAGTTAGGCAAATGCTTGGACGGGATCGCGCAAGTCGCGCCACAGCTTGCGCAATATGCAAGTTACTTGAGGCTGCGCGACTATTCCCGGAGACGAGGAATCTGAGGTGGCTTTTTTAGATGCCCGGGACTTAAGGGGACTAAAGGACTAAAACTAACGGGGCTCGAATAAGTTTCTCGTCGACTATCCGAACCAAACGAGAAAGCAACTCGACACCTTCAGTGTGCGTGGCGTAGGTTGGCGCAGCGCAAGCCGCCGCACGGTTGAGCCGTCGCATACATCCGGCGACCGCCATCCGACCGCATAACCGCCGTACTTCGCATTTAGAGTCGTCCCCTGTCAGAAGGCGCATGGATCGGCCCTCTGCAGCCTACCTGTCCTGGGGGCCGCGTGGAATGGCGCAGATGGCAGGGGCAGGCCGGAGAGCGCCATTCCATGCGGGTTCTGGCGGTGCCGGTGTGGGGAGTTCGGGGGTGGCCCTCGGGTATAATCCGCCTTTGCCCGACGCGGCGCTTTCCCGCTTCCATCCCGGCCCGACTCCCGATGTTCGAAATCCTCAAGCTGCGCGGCGCCGCCGCCCTTTCCAGCACCCGCCTTGCCCGCCTTACCGAGTCCCTCAAGTCTGCGCTGCCCAAGCTGAAATCGGCGGCGGCGGAGTTCTGGTATTTCGTCGAGCTGCGCGGCCCGCTGTCGGATGACGAGCGCGCGCGGCTCGTCGACCTGCTCGGCGCCACGCCGGCGGGTGCAGCGCCGGCAGGCGCCTTGCTGCTGGTGACGCCGCGGCTGGGCACGATTTCGCCGTGGTCGTCTAAGGCAACCGACATCGCGCACAACTGCGGTTTCGACAAGGTGCTGCGCATCGAGCGCGGCATCGCGTATCACGTCGACCTGCGCGGCGGTGTCGATGCGCCGGCGCGGGCCGCGCTGCTGCCGCTGATCCACGACCGCATGACCGAGTCGGTGCTGGAGACGCTGAACGATGCCGATGCGCTGTTCCACCACGTCGAACCGGCGCCGCTGACCACGGTGGATGTGCTCGGCAAGGGCCGTGCGGAACTGGTGCGCGCCAACGGCGAGCTGGGCCTTGCGCTGTCGGACGACGAGATCGATTACCTCGTCGACAACTTCGGCAGGCTCGGCCGCAATCCGACCGACGTCGAACTGATGATGTTCGCGCAGGCCAACTCGGAGCACTGCCGGCACAAGATTTTCAACGCCTCCTGGGTGATCGACGGCGTGGCGCAGCCGCACACGCTGTTCGGCATGATCCGCGAGACGCACAAGGCGAATCCGCAGGGCACGGTGGTGGCGTATTCGGACAACGCCTCGATCATCGAGGGCGCGCGCGTGCAGCGCTTCTATCCGGGCAGCGACGGCGCCTACGCCTTCCGCGAGGAAGAGACGCACATCCTCGCCAAGGTCGAGACGCACAACCATCCGACGGCGATCTCGCCGTTCCCCGGCGCGGCGACCGGCTCGGGCGGCGAGATCCGCGACGAAGGCGCCACCGGGCGCGGCTCGAAGCCGAAGGCGGGGCTGGCCGGCTTCTCGGTGTCGAACCTGAAGATTCCCGGCTTCGAGCAGCCGTGGGAGCAGGACTACGGCAAGCCGGAGCGCATCGCCTCGGCGCTCGACATCATGATCGAGGGGCCGATCGGCGCGGCGGCGTTCAACAACGAGTTCGGCCGGCCGAACCTGACGGGCTACTTCCGCACTTTCGAGCAGGAGGTGCAGGGCGAGGTGCGCGGCTACCACAAGCCGATCATGATCGCCGGCGGTCTCGGCAGCATCCAGGCGCAGCAGTCGCACAAGATCGAATTCGGCGACGGCACGCTGCTGATCACGCTCGGCGGGCCGGGCATGCTGATCGGCCTGGGCGGCGGCGCGGCCTCGTCGATGACCACCGGCACCAACACCGCCGATCTCGACTTCGCTTCGGTCCAGCGCGGCAACCCGGAAATCCAGCGTCGCGCGCAGGAGGTCATCGACCGTTGCTGGCAACTTGGTGACAACAATCCCATCCTCGCCATCCACGACGTCGGTGCCGGCGGCCTGTCGAACGCGCTGCCGGAACTTGCGCACGGCGCCGGCTGCGGCGCGAAGTTCGACCTGCGCGCAGTGCAGATCGAGGAGCGCGGCATGAGCCCGCGCGAGATCTGGTGCAACGAGGCGCAGGAGCGCTACGTGCTGGCGATCCCGCCCGAGCGGCTGGCCGAATTCCGCGCCCTGTGCGAGCGCGAGCGCTGCCCGTTCGCGGTGGTCGGCCACGCAACGAAGGATGGCGAACTGGTGGTGGCCGATGCGCACTTCGGCAACAACGCGGTCGACATGCCGATGGACGTGCTGCTCGGCAAGCCGCCGCGCATGGAGCGCAACGTGGCGACGCGGGCGACGCACCTGCCGCCGTTCGACACCACGGACATCGACCTTGCCGAGGCCTGCCGGCGCGTGCTGCGCATGCCGAGCGTGGCGTCGAAGAATTTCCTCATCACCATCGGCGACCGCACCGTCGGTGGGCTCACCGCGCGCGACCAGATGGTCGGCCCGTGGCAGGTGCCGGTGGCCGACGTGGCCGTCACCTGCATGAGCTACGAGGGCTATCGCGGCGAGGCCTACGCGATGGGCGAGCGCACGCCGCTGGCCTGCCTGTCCGGCCCCGCGGCCGGGCGCATGGCGATCGGCGAGGCGATCACCAACCTCGCCGCGGCCGACGTGCCGAGCCTCGACCGCGTCAAGCTCTCCGCCAACTGGATGGCCGCCGCCGGCCATCGCGGCGAAGACGCGCAACTGTACGCGACGGTGAAGGCGGTCGGCATCGAGTTCTGCCCGCAGATCGGCGTCGCGATTCCGGTCGGCAAGGATTCGCTGAGCATGAAGACGGCATGGGAGGAGGACGGCGCCAAAAAGCAGGTCGTTGCCCCGTTGTCGCTGATCGTCACCGCGTTTGCCGCCGTCGACGACGTGCGCAACACGCTGACGCCGCAACTGGTGGTGGAAGACGGCGTCGAGACCGAACTGATGCTGATCGACCTCGGCGAAGGCCGCCAGCGGCTCGGCGGTTCGGCGCTGGCGCAGGCGTGGAACTCGGTCGGCGAATTCGCGCCCGACATTGCGCCCGCGCTGCTGAAGAACTTCTTCGAGGCGATGCGCAAGCTGCGCAGCGAGAATCTGGTGCTGGCCTACCACGACCGCGGCGACGGCGGCCTGTTCGCCACCGTGTGCGAAATGGCGTTCGCCGCGCACTGCGGTGTGTCGCTGATGATCGACACCGTCTGTTACGACCCGAAGATGAACGACGTCGATGGCCTCGACCGCCGGCCCGATTCGCTCAAGGGGCGCTTCAACGACCGCATCTTCGGCAGCCTGTTCAACGAGGAACTCGGCGCGGTGATCCAGATCCGCCGCGACGACCGCGAGAAAGTGTCGGCGATCGTGCGCGCGGCCGGCCTCGGCCACTGCCTGCACTCGATCGGGCACCCGAACGAGCACGACGAGATCCGTGTGTGGCGCAACGCCAAGATGGTTTACGGCGCGAAGCGCGGCCTGCTGTGGCAGACGTGGAGCGAAACCAGCCACCGCATCGCGCGACTGCGCGACGACGCCGCTTCATGCGACGAGGAATTCGCGTCGCTGGCCGACGCAGCCGATCCGGGTTTGTTGCCGTCGCTGTCGTTCGATGGGTCGGACAACGTGGCCGCGCCGTTCGTCAATGCCGGCGCGAAGCCGAAGATCGCCATCCTGCGCGAGCAGGGCGTCAATGGCCAGGTCGAGATGGCGGCGGCGTTCGCCCGCGCCGGTTTCTCCGCCTATGACGTCCATATGAGCGACCTGCAGCAGGGGCGCCATGCGCTGCGTGACTTCCACGGCTTCGCCGCCTGCGGAGGCTTCTCGTACGGCGACGTACTCGGCGCCGGGCAGGGCTGGGCCAAGTCGATCCTGTTCAACGACGCGCTGCGCGCCCAGTTCGAGCAGTTCTTCGCCCGCTCCGACACCTTTGCGCTGGGCGTCTGCAACGGCTGCCAGATGATGGCCAACCTTGCGCCGATCATTCCGGGCGCGGAATGCTGGCCGACCTTCCACCGCAATCGCAGCGAGCAGTTCGAGGCGCGCTTCGTGTTGGCCGAGTTGCCGGCGAATCCCTCGCTGTTCTTCGCCGACATGGCCGGCAGCCGCATTCCGGTGGTGGTTTCGCACGGCGAGGGCAGGGCGGTGTTTGCCGGCACGGATGCGCAGGACAACGCGCTCGTTGCCATGCGCTATGTGGACAACGCAGGGCGGGTGGCGAAGACCTATCCGGCGAATCCGAACGGTTCGCCCGCGGGCATCGCCGGCGTGACCACGCCGGACGGCCGTTTCACGATCATGATGCCGCACCCCGAGCGTGTGTTCCGGACCGTTCAGATGTCCTGGGCGCCCGCTTCATGGCGCGAGCTGGATGCATCACCCTGGTTTCGCATGTTTGCCAACGCGCGGCGCTGGCTCGGCTGATCCGCTCAGCAGAGCGCCGAGCATTCGACGATCGCCTGGCCGAGCTTGCCGGCCATGTCAGGATCGACGCCGGCCAGCGACACGCGCACCGTCTCGGCGCGCGTTTGCTCTCCGCTGCGGGCAAGGGCTACGCCGAGGGCATAGAGAACCCGTGCATCGCCCGGCCCGAGATCGGCAGCCTTCTCCAACGCGGCGATAGCTTCGGCATGGCGCGCAAGCATGGACAGCGCGTTGCCCAGCGAGAACCACGCCACCGGGTTCGCCGGTTCAAGCTCCGTCCAGTGGGTACCGAGCGCAGCGGCCTCGTCCCATCGCTTCTTCTCCGACAGTCTTCCGACGCGAAGGAATAGCGGTTGCTCGGATTCGGGCTTGTCCCAGATCGGGCTGCCGGTCAACGGTTCGATGTCACGGGCGGCTTGGCGGCGCAGCCGGTCCAGCCGGTCTGCCGGCATGGCGTAATAGGCGCCCATGTGTCCGGCAGAAAGAAAGGTCGTGATGCCGATCAGGCGACCCTGTTCGTCGAACAATCCGCCGCCGCTGGCACCGAGGGAAAAGCCGGACGAGGTCTCGATCACCGCACTGCCGTCGAGCTTGTGCAGTGCCGTGACCTTGCCTTCGGCGAAAAAGGCCTCCACGCCCCCGGTATAGCCGTAGTAGATCGAGCGGTCGCCGGGTTTCAGGCTCGCCGAGTCGCGCACCGGCACCGGCTTGAGCATCATCGCGTCGGTCTTGAGCAGGCAGAGGTCGTGTTCCATGTCGACACGCTGCGAATAGACGTTGTAGGCCAGCGCGCCCTTCACCACTGCGATGCTGGACGCATCGCGCGTGACATGGCAGTTGGTCAACACCTCGTCGGTGGCCACCACGACACCCGAACCCAGGAAGGTCTTGCCCTGTGCGGTGTGGGCCCGTACCTTGGCGACACTGATCGAAAGCTGGGTGACGAAGGCGGAATCCATCTCGGCAGCCGCAGGCGTTGCGGCGCACGCGGCGAGGAGCAGGAGGCTTGTGCGGCGCATGCTCGACCCTCGGTTTGCTGGAATCGTCAAGACTCCGGCCCGGCCGGCAGGAGCACCTGACAACTTAGTTTGACGCCGCGTCGAAAAGTTCGCCGCCCCGGCGAGGGGTCAAGGTTCGCGGCCGGAGCGGGTCGTTCGGGCAGGCTGATCGTAGAGCTCGGGAAAGCGCTCGAGCCAGGCCCACGAGGTGGCGAGCAGGACGACGACGATGAAGGTCCAGCTCCCGGTCATGAAGCAGCACGCCGCCGGAATGACAAGTCCGGCGGCCTGGTCCAGTGCGCTGCCGAAGCCGAACCAGAGTGCGGTAAGCACGGCCCACTTGAGCATGAAGCCCGGCAGGTACACACGCATCGCGCGATTGTGGCGATAGTTGAGCTGGCGTTCGAGCTGGCTGCCGCGCGTGACATCGCGGAAATAGCGGAAAGGCCAGAAGTAGCGAAACCAGAGGCGCCACAGCGGTTCGCTGGCGGGCCCGGGCGGGTCGGCAAGGTTCATGGCTGCCTCCGAATCTTTGCGGCCGCGCAAACGGATTCCCCACGCGGCGGGTCAGGATAACCTTCCCCGGAGTTTACGGCAGAGCGCCGAAGTGGTTGACAGGCTGCACGAGGGGGGCAAAAAAAACAAACGGCAGAGCGGGGCTCTGCCGTTCGGCGGGTCGTACGTACCGCAGCAGCGCTTATTCGGTGACCTTGGCGGCCTTGCGCAGCGACATGATGTGCTCCTCCACCATCTTCTGCTGGAGGCGCTGGGCGATCTGGCCCTTGGTCTCCTCGAAGGTCGGGACCTTGAGGTCGCGCACGTCCTCGAGCTTGATGACGTGGTAGCCGAAATCGCTCTTTACCGGCATCGGCGTGAATGCACCCTTCTCGAGCTTGGTCAGGGCATCGCCAAACGGCTTCACGTAGGCGGACGGTGCACTCCAGCCGAGGTCGCCTCCCTTGTCCTTCGAGCCGGGATCCTTGGACTGCTTGGCCAGTTCGTCGAACTTTTCACCCTTCTGCAGCTTCGCGATGATCGCCTTGGCGTCGTCTTCCTTGTCCACCAGGATGTGACGCGTCTTGTACTCCTTGCTGCCGAGCTGCGACTTGATCGCGTCGTATTCCTTCTGCGCGTCGGCGTCGGATACCGGATGCGAGCGGACGAAATCCTGCATGTAGGCGCGAATCAGCACAGCCTGCTGGGCGAGATCCGCCTGCGCCTTCAGGATGGGGTTCTTGTCCAGGTTCTTCTTGCGCGCTTCGCCGACCAGGATTTCGCGGCGGATCAGCTCTTCCTTGACCGCGTTGCGCAGCTCGGGCGAATCGGGAATGCCCTGCGACAACTGTTCGGTGAACAGCGCATCGCCGCGGATCTTGGGAATGGTCACGCCATTGACGGTAATCGGCTTCGACTCACCGCTGGCAGCCGCCGCGGTCTTGTCCGCCGCTGCAGCGGCCGGCTTGGCGTTTTGCGCCAACGCTGCGCCCGAAAGGGCGCCGGCCAGCAGTACGAGGGAAATGCGGCTCAGGGTGCTTTTCATGGACTGTCCTTCTGTTGGAAAAATGAAACGCTGGAAAGGGATCGGGTTTCGGAATCAGGCTTCGCCGGGGGCGCTTGCCGCGATCGACAGGGCGTGGACGTCGCGGCGCATCATGTCGCCGAGCGCGTCATAGACCAGTCGATGCCGCGCCAGCGTGCCCTTGCCGGCAAATGCCGCCGATACGATGCGCAAGCGGTAATGGCCGCCGCCGCCGGCTGCGCCGGCGTGCCCTGCGTGGGCTGCCGAATCGTCGTCGATCTCGACGCTCAGGGGTTCGAGCGCGCCGAGGCGGTCGCGCATCCTGGAAACGACGGTACTCATGGCATGGCCTTACGGAACGGCTTGACCGACGTGCGGACGTAAACGCCGGCCACGACGAACGGGTCGACCGCGAACCAGGCTTCCGCTTCGGCGAGGCTGGCGAACTCGGCCACGATCAGGCTGCCGGTGAAACCGGCCGGCCCCGGGTCCGGCGAGTCGATTGCGGGAAACGGACCGGCGAGTACGAGGCGTCCTTCGGCGAGCAGCTTGTTCAGGCGCTCGAGATGCGCCGGCCGCGCGGCGAGGCGCTTCTCCAGCGAACCCGGCGCGTCTTCGCCTAGCAGGGCATAAAGCATTACTGTTTGTCCTCCTCGATGTACTTGCCGAGGAACATGCTCTGGGCGATCACGAAGGCGAACATCAGCCCCATGCCGCCGAACAGCTTGAACTTCACCCACGTTGCTTCGGGGAACTCGAATGCGACGTAGAGATTGAGGAAACCCATCGTGGCGAAGAACACGATCCAGGCCGCGTTGAGCCGTGCCCAGATCTCGTCCGGCAGTTTGATCTGGGCTTCCATGAAGGACCGGATCAGATTCTTGTTGAACACCGCCGACGAAACGAGCAGGCTGGTCGAGAACAGCCAGTAGAGGATCGTCGGTTTCCACTTGATGAACGTCGCGTCGTGGAAGAACAGCGTGGCGCCGCCAAACACGACGATCAGCCCGAGGCTCACCCAGAGCATCGTGTCCACCTTGCGCCCGCGCGCGAGCAGCCAGCCGATCTGCGCAAAAGTCGCGACGATCGCCACACCGGTCGCAATCAGGATCGGTGCCTGCGCAGCCGCGATGTCGTGCCCCAGCCATTGGTTGGCGATAGCCGTGGCAGCTTCGGAATGGCTGCCGGCGATCTGGTACGAAACGAAAAAGAGAATGACCGGAAACAGGTCGAAGAGAAATTTCATGCGCGCGGATTATACGCTGATGCCGTCGGCTCGTCCGGTGTGCCGTCCGGCTGGCCCGACAGGCCGTTTTTCCAAGTAAATCAATATGTGACAACGCGCCAGCCGGGCAGGACGCTGACAAATTCTCAGCCCTTCTCTCTCAGCCCTTTTCGTCGAATTTCAGCGACGCGGAATTGATGCAGTAGCGCAGCCCGGTCGGCTGCGGGCCGTCTTCGAACACATGGCCGAGGTGTGCGCCGCAGCGGCTGCAATGCACTTCGGTGCGCCGCATGAAGCAGCTCCGGTCATCCTGGGTCTCGACGTTGGCTTCCGTGGCGGGCTGCCAGAAACTCGGCCAGCCGGTACCCGAGTCGAACTTGTGCGTCGAGTCGAACAATTCCGCGCCACAGCAGACGCAGCGATACATCCCGGCGAGGTGGTTGTCCCAATAGGTGCCGGAGAACGCGCGTTCGGTTCCCTTTTCGCGCGTCACCTTGAACTGCTCCGGCGTCAGTTGCGCACGCCATTCCGCATCGGATTTGTGGATCTTTTCGCTCATCTTGGTTTCTCCTGCGACGCTTCGACCCCCAGCCGCCCGATTCGTTCGCTTTGGGAAGGCAGTCGCAGCCCGGTTGCGACGTCCGCCGGATCGGCACCCGGTTTGTGCGCAACCACGCCGAGCAGGGGGGATGCGAGGCGCTCGCGCAGCGTCGCCAGATTCTCGTCGAAGCACTGCATAGTCGGGTCGATGCGGTTGGCGACCCAGCCGGCCAGGTCGAGCCCGCGGCGGGCGACGGCTTCCTGCGTGAGCAATGCATGATTCAGGCAGCCGAGCCGCATGCCGACGACCAGGATCACCGGCAGGCCGAGTGCCACGGCCAGATCGGCCGTGTCGAGGCCGGGGGCGAGTGGCACCACGAAACCGCCGCAGCCTTCGACGATCACGGAATCCGCACGCGCCGCAATGTCCGAGTAGGCGCGCAGAATCGGTGCCAACCCGATTTCGGTGCTCTCGCGGTTGGCCGCGATATGCGGCGAAACGGCAGCGCGCAGCAAATAGGGGTTGATCGTCGGACGATCGATTTCGAGGCTTGCCGCGTTGCGCAGCGCTTCGACGTCCTCGTTGGTTTCGCGGCCCGCGATGGTTTGGATTCCTGCCGCTACCGGTTTCATGCCGGCCACGCTGCAGCCGGTCCGTCGCAGGGCGTGCATCAGGGCGCAAGCGACCAAGGTCTTGCCGACGCCGGTGTCGGTGCCGGTGACGAACCAGGATCGGTGGCCGGGCGGGTTCATGGTGTCATGGCCTCAAAGCCGGACGGCGAGCAGATAGAGTGCGCAATAGGTTACCGGCAATCCTTCCGGCCGGCGCAGGCGCTCGTAGCGTTGCTCGACCTGCCGCCAGGTGGCCCGCCCGAGGATTCCGCGGCGCCGGCGCGGGCCGGCGTTGTTCGCGCCGATTGCCTTCAGCTCGCGCAGGATCGCGGACAGATCCGGCCGATGCAGCGTCAGCGGACGGACGGACGCGTGTTCGACGCGCAACCCGTGCGCCTCAAGATGGTTTTTCAGCTCGTCGAGCGGATGAAATTTCAGCACATGGTCGTGGCTGTCGATGCCGGCGAAAGCCGTTTCGAGTTCGCTCAGCGTGCCAGGACCGACGCTCGCGAGGGCGACGCGGCCCCCGGGGCGCAACACGCGCGCCGCTTCGGCGAAAGCCGCTGCAGGGTCGCACCATTGCAGGGCCAGGCTGGAACAGACGAGGTCCATCGTTCCGGGCGCAAACGGCAGGCGTTGCACATCGGCTGCGATCCAGCTGCTTGCGCGACCGCGCGACCGCGCGACGTTCAACATCGCCGGAGCGAAGTCGACGGCCGCGATGTGTGCCGTCGGGAAGCGCAGCGCAAGCCGTTCGCTGGTGTAGCCGGTGCCGCAACCCAGGTCCGCGATGTCGCGCGGCGCGAGGTTGTTCCCCAGCATCTCGATCAGGCGATCGCAGATCAGGCGCTGGAATTCGGCTGCGGCGTCGTAGCTCGGGGCGGCGCGGTCGAAGGCAGCGCGCACCCGTGCGTTGCCCGGCGTATCAGGCGGCAGGGATGACTTCACCCGCGAATTGTCTCACGAGCGCCGCACTAGCTTCGGGCCGGGACAGGAAGGGCAGGTGGGCACAGGCATCGAAACGGTGCAGTCGTGCGTGCGGCAGGTTGGCGGCCAGCCAGCTTCCGGCAGCCGGCGGAACGACGTTATCGCAGTCGCCGTGGATTACTCGTGCCGGCACGTCGATTTCACGCACCACGGCGCGCAGGTCCGCGTTGCGCAGGATGTCCAGGCCTTCGTGCAGCGCACGCCGGTCGGCCGGCGGCGGCGGGAGTGCGGCCAGGCGCCGGCGCAGGGCGCGTTCCTGCTCGTCGCCGCGGCACATCGAGGCGCGGAAGCGGGCCATCAGCGTCGTCGGATCGGCATCCAGCTCGGCGGCAAACCCATCGAGTTCCGCTGGAGCGATGCCGTGCGGCCAGTCCTCGCCGGCACAAAAACGCGGCGTCGTCGCGAAAAGCACCAGGCCGCTTACCTGCCGAGGATGCAAGCACGCGAGCCGCAGTGCGAGCATGCCCCCCAGCGACCAGCCGCACAGCAGATAGGTGTCGGGCAGCACGGATGCCACCTCCGCGGCGAGCGTGTCGAGCGTGACGGGTTGCGTGCGCGGGCTTGCACCATGTCCGGGCAGGTCGAGCGCATGCACGCGATGATCGCGCGACAGTTGCGCAGCGAATTCGCCCCAGATCGCGCCATCCATGCTCCAGCCGTGCAGCAGCACGACGTCGGGCCCAGTGCCGGTGCGGATTACGTTCAGCTTCATGCGAGCGCGCGCAATGCGGAGACCAGGCGCTCTACCTGTACCTCGTCGTGTGCGGCCGTCAGCGAGATGCGCAGACGCGCTTCGCCGCGAGGCACGGTCGGGGGGCGAATCGCCGGCGTCCAGATGCCTTGCGCGTCGAGTGCCTGCGCGACCGCCAGCGTCGCGTGGTTGTCGCCTATGATCAGGGGCTGGATCGGCGTGCGAGAGTCGGCGAGCGGCCAGCGCAGTCCGTTCAGGCCATCGCGCAGGCGCGCGATGAGCGCGTTCAGGTGCGCGCGCCGCGCATCGCCCCTTTCGATCAGGTCGATGGCGGTCAGCAGCGCATGCGACAGCAAGGGGGGCGCAGCGGTGGTGAAGATGTAGGGACGCGATCGCTGCAGCAGCCATTCGATCACGGTCTCGTGCGCGGCCACGAATGCGCCCGCGACACCGGCAGCCTTGCCCAGCGTGCCCATCAGGATCAGGCGCGGCGATGCGAGGCCGAAGTGAGCGAGCGTGCCGCGGCCCTGCGGACCGAGCACGCCAAAGCCATGCGCGTCGTCCACCAGCAGCCAGGCATCGTGCTTCTGCGCGAGATCCAGTAGTCCGGGTAGCGGGGCGATGTCGCCGTCCATGCTGAACACCGCATCCGTCGCGATCAGCTTGCGCGGGGCTTCCGATCGTGCGAGCTGGCGCTCCAGCGCAGCCAGGTCGCGATGCGGGAAGCGATGATGTTCGGCACGCGACAACACTGCTGCGTCCACCAGCGAGGCGTGATTGAGCCGGTCGGCAAACACGGCGTCGTTGCGGCCGAGCAGGGCGGGAATGACAGCGAGATTGGCCATGTAACCGGTGCAGAAGCCGAGCGCCCGCGGCATGCCGACGAACCCGGCCAGGCGCGCCTCGAGTAGTTCGTGGGCACGGCTGTGGCCGCTGACGAGGTGCGATGCGCCGCTGCCGATGCCGTAGCGTTCGGCGCCTTCGCGCGCCGCCGCGACGATGTCGCGGTGACCGGCAAGCCCGAGATAGTCATTCGACGCGAATGCCAGCTGGGTACGGCCGTCGACCTCGACCAGTGGCCCGCATACCCCTTCGACGATGCGCCTGCGGCGTTGCAGTCCCTGGCCGGCCAGCGAGGCAAGCTCGGTCTCGAGCGCGGCAAGTGCGGCCGGACGTTCAGCGGAGCACGGCATCGAGCGCCTCCCGCGTGCGCGTCACCAGCAGCTCGCACTCCGTGTCGGAGAGGATGTAGGGCGGCATGAAGTAGACGGTGTTGCCGATCGGCCGCAGCAGCACCTCGCGTTCCAGGCATGCGGCGAACATCCTGTTCGCGAACGCCGGATCGTCCGTGATCGCGTCGAATGCGACGATCATGCCGCGCTGGCGCAGGTGGCGCAGCCGCCGGTCCGCAGCCAGCGGCGCACAGAGGCGGGCGAACAGGTCCGCCCGCGCCTGGTTGCGTGCGAGTACGTCGTCCTGTTCGAAGATGTCGAGCGTGGCGAGTGCCGCGCGGCAGGCGAGCGCATTGCCGGTGTAGGAGTGCGAATGCAGAAAGCCGCGTGTCGGCTTGTCGTCGTAGAACGCGCGGTAAATCGCGTCGGTGGTCAGGACGATCGAGAGCGGCAGATAGCCGCCGCTGATGCCTTTCGACAGACAGAGAAAATCCGGTCGTATGCCGGCCTGCTCATGCGCGAAGAAGCTCCCGGTGCGGCCGCAGCCGACAGCGATCTCGTCGACGATCAGGTGCACCCCGTGGCGATCGCACAGCCCGCGCGCGAGGCGCAGGTACTCCGGGTCGTACATCGCCATGCCACTGGCGCACTGGACCAGCGGCTCGACGATCAGCGCCGCGGTGCGGTCGGCATGGGTCGAGAAATGACGTTCGAGCGCTGCGGCGGCACGCCGGGCGACGCCCTCCGGCTTTTCGCCGGGGCCGGCCTTGCGTGCATCCGGCGTGTCGACGGTGGCCGCTGCATGCAGCAGCGGCCGGTAGGCGTCGCGAAAGATCGCCACGTCGGTGACGCCGAGTGCGCCGACGGTTTCGCCGTGGTAGCTGCCGGTCAGGCAGACGAAGCGATCCTTCTCCGGGCGGCCGCCGTTGCGCCAGAAATGGTGGCTCATTTTCAGGGCGATCTCGGTCGCCGAGGCACCGTCCGATGCGTAGAAGCAGTGCCCCAGGGCGTTGTCGGTCAGCGCCGCAAGCCGCTCGGAGAGTTCGACCACCGGGCGATGCGTGAACCCGGCGAGCATGACGTGCTCGAGCCGGTTCATCTGATCGGCGATCGCGGCGTTGATGCGCGGATTGGCGTGGCCGAACAGGTTTACCCACCAGGAACTGATTGCGTCGAGGTAGCGGCGCCCGTCGAAATCATGCAGCCAGCATCCCTCTCCACGTTCGATCGGCACCAGCGGCAACTGTTCATGCTGCTTCATCTGCGTGCACGGGTGCCATACGGCATTGAGGCTGCGCGCGAGATACTCCTGATTGGTGCTCATGCGTGACAGGCGATACGGAGGCTACGGGATGCGACGTTGGCGGCGCGCCTCAGGGCGTGCGCTCGACGAAGCTGATGGGTGCCGGGCTCGGGCGGGCATCGGTCGCGGGTGCGCAGGCGTCGTCGTCGAACTGCGGCGGGTCGAATGCCGTATCCCCGTCCGGGTCGGGAATGCCGGTTGGTTTGAGGCCGGCGAAGTCGCACAGCGAGGCGTCTGCCAGGTGCGAGGGTACGACGTTCTGCAAGGCGCGGAACATGGTTTCGATGCGGCCGGGGTGCTGCTTCTCCCACGATTGGAGCATCTGCTTGATCGCCTGGCGCTGCAGGTTGGGCTGCGAGCCGCACAGGTTGCACGGAATGATCGGGAAGGCGCGCGCTTCGGCGTAGCGCTCCAGATCGCGTTCCGATGCGTAGGCGAGCGGACGGATAACCACGTGGCGGCCGTCGTCGCTCACCAGCTTGGGCGGCATGCCCTTGAGCTTGCCGCCATGGAACATGTTGAGGAACAAGGTCTGCAGCATGTCGTCGCGATGGTGGCCAAGGGCGATCTTGTTGCAGCCGAGTTCGCTGGCCACGCGGTAAATGATGCCGCGCCGAAGGCGGGAGCACAGGCTGCAGGTGGTCTTGCCCTCGGGAATCACGCGCTTGACGACACTGTAGGTGTCCTGGTCCTCGATGTGAAAGCGCACGCCCCGGCTTCGCAGGTAATTCGGCAATACGTCAGCCGGGAATCCCGGTTGTTTCTGGTCGAGGTTGAAGGCAATCAGTTCGAAGCGGACCGGTGCCTTTTCCTGCAGGGCGAGCAGGATGTCGAGAAGGGCATAGCTGTCCTTCCCGCCAGAGAGGCAGACCATCACGCGGTCGCCGTCCTCGATCATGCGATAGTCGCCGATCGCTGCACCGACGGCGCTGCGCAGGCGCTTCGCGAGCTTGTTCGATTCGTAGCGCGCCTTTTCGGCGCTGCGCGATTGCGGGCGTTCGGCTGTCTGCGACATGGACGGAAGCTCAGTGCAGGTGGCGCGGCTGCGGCTGTTCTTCCTCGGGCATTTCGGCGTGGGCCGGCATGCCGTCCGGGTCAGGGTAGAGCGGCGCACCGCAGTCGTCGCAATACTCGAGCGGGAAGCGTTGCTCGTGTACGGTGATGTCGGTCACGCCGCATTCGCGCAGCAGCGCTTCGATCTGTTGGGGGACGTCCGAATTCTCGTCTTCGGCGTCGAGCAATGGCCATACGACGCCATGCACGATCGCGGTCTCTCCCGCAAGCGAGAATCCGACGCGGAACTCCTCGAGTCGCTTGTCCCAGAATCCGCCGATGGCCGCACGCAGCGTCGATGGCTTGGCCTCGAGCGCACTTTCGAGAAAGGCAACCGACGACAGGATCGAATAGGGTCGGGCACGTCGGTCGGCCTGACGGCAGGCAGAGTGGAAGGCGTCCGGCAACAACACTTCGAGCGCGCAACCGGAGAACAGCGCCTGCATCGCCGCGTGGCCTTGGGACGTCCATGCGGTGGTCGCCGAATCGCGCGACCCGTCGGTCTCCTGCCAGCGGAACAGCGCTTCGCCGCGCGGCACCGCGACGGCGCCGATCACGTAGCGCATGTCGGAAAGGAAGGGGCTGGTTTCGGGCAGCTCACGCGGATCGACGACCAGATCGTGTTCCTTCAGCGCGGAGGCGGCAAGGCGCTGCACCAGTTCGCGTGTCTCGACGAAACCGTTGGGAAGCTGGTCCGGACTCCAGAGCACGTTTGCAAGCGCAAAGCGCGATCCCGCGGCAAGCACGTGCGCGCCCAGATGCACGCGAAGCGCGGCAAGCGCGCTTCCCGATATCGTGCCGGCCGGAATGCTGAAGCGCGACCAGGCGAGTGCCGGCGCGGCGAACATCAGCACGTCCCACTGTTTGCCGTCTTCGTCCACCTGCAGGCTCTCGGCACTGGCCTCGACCATGTCGGCCAATGCTTCGTAGCCACGGCCGTCGTCGCGATACAGCGCGTCGAGCGCCGCGTTCAGTCCGTCCTCGTTGCCGGCGGCGAGCATCCGGTCGGCAAGGCCGAACAGCTGCGTCTCCCAGAATGCGTCTTCCAGGCGGCTTCCGGAATTGCCGAGGCCGCGTGCGGCCACGATCAGTTTTTCTGCGTCGCGGGTCAGGCCGCCGCGGCGGGAAAAGCGGGTGCGTTTCATGAGTCGGAACTATCGAAGGGAATGAATGCGGGGCGACAGGAGAAACCAAGGCGACATTCTACTCCTTCCGGACGCGCATCCTTTCGGCCGGAAACGGCGTGTCGGCGCGCGCTTCAGCGCGATGACGGCGCGGCGCGCAGGCTGATGTCGCCGAACCACGTGAGTGCCTCGGAAGCCGTGTTGTCCGTATCGGCGGCGACGACGATGGCGCTGATCGGGGGCGCGTCCTCGCCGAAGGCAGCCCGGAAGTCCTCGGCCACGTTGCGTTCGATCGAGACCCAGCGACCGATGCGCGCGGCGCCAGACTCGGCCACGATCATGCGCAGGCGGTCGGTATAGGGGCTCCAGCCGGCGTGGCCGACCGGCTGGCGCGGTTCCCATACGTAGCACAGCGCGGCGGCGGGCACCTGTTCGCCCCAGATGGCGCGCGCAATGCGCAGCTTCATGCGCTCGGCGAAAGGCATGCGCGCAATGTCGTAGTCGAAGATCACATAGACCCGTGCCGGATAGTCGTCGCCGGCCTTCGTCCTCATGTCGGCCTGCTCGATCAGCCTTTCGGTGCGCCAGGAGAACGAAAGCCACGGCGTGCGATGCGCATCGGCTCGCAGTTCATGGGCGATGGCGGAAACCGATTGCTCGGCGTGCGCTTCCAGTACGGTGCGATCTTCCAGCTTCACCAGGCGGTAGCGGGTCTCCTTGGCCGACTTGCCAAGCCGGTAGGGCTTCCATCCTTGAGGTAATACCTCGCCGGGTGTGCCCTTCGAGAAAGGGCCGATGTCGATGTGCGCGTCGTCGGCAGCGCGGGCGCTGGCGCTCGACGCCAGCAAGGCCAGGAGGAGGCTAGCGAGACGAAGTTTCATCGGCATGTGCGATACCGTCGAGCAGTTCGGGGCAGTCTGCACGAAGACGGTGCAGATCGGCTGGCAGGTCGACGTCCCACGACACGGGAAGTGCGTGCCAGCGCAATCCGAGTCGGATGAACTGCGCCCGGGTTTGCGAGTAAACCTGCGCGGTGCTCCATTCGATTCCTTCGAAGACCGCCGGCTCGAAGCGCGACAGTCCGATCAGCGAATAACCGCCGTCCTCCACAGGCCCCAGCACCGCGTCGTTGCCCGCCTCCAGTGCCTGGAGCGCGATGCGAAGGTCATCCGTGCTTCGTGCCGGGCAATCGGTGCCGATCAGCAGCAGCGGCCGGTTTTGAGAGGCAACGCGCATGGCGTAGGACATGCGCTGGCCGATGTCCCCGCCGGCCTGGGCATAGAGCGCGATGCCGTGATCACGTGCGCATTCGACGAAAAACGGTTCGTCGGTTGCAGGGCTGCAATGAAGTTCGACCTGTCCGGGCGCGGCCGCACAGGCCGTCGCAAGCGTGCGCCGGACCATGCGTGCATGCAGCAATGCCGCACCCTGCGGACGCAGGGGCGGACAAAGCCGTGTCTTGACTTCGCCGGCATGCGGCGCCTTGGCGAAAACGATGATTCGCGCCATGCTCAACGCGTATCGGCGTAACGCGCTGCGAGCCTGGCAGGATCCGCGCCAAAGAAATAGGCAGCGCGCAGGCGCCACATCAGCCATATCGTGCGCAGGGGGCCGTGGGTTGACCAGCGCCGGCCCGATGTCGTCGCGCGCGCGGCCAGGCAGGCCGGGCGGCCGATGCGCTTGAGCCGGCGTGACAGATCGATGTCTTCCATCAGCGGGATCTCGGCGAATCCGCCGATCCGCTCGAATACGTCGCGGCGCATGAACATCGCCTGGTCGCCGGTCGCGATCCCGGTCAGGCGGGAGCGCCGGTTCATGAACCATGCCACGACAGCAGGCCACCTGCCGGGCGCGTCGATCCGGACGTCGAAGCGGCCCCATGCGTGCGCGCGCAAGGCCGACTCGATCAGGCGGTCGGCATCCGCAGGCAGACGCGTGTCTGCGTGGAGGAATAGCAGCAGGTCGCCCTCGGCACGGCGGGCGCCTGCATTCATCTGCGATGCGCGGCCGCGGCTCGCGGCGATCACCTGCTCGGCATGAGGGCGAGCGAGCGCCGTCGTGTCGTCGCTGCTGCCGCCGTCGACGACGATGCGCTGCGCGCCGCGTTCCGCCAGCGGCGCCAGGGCCTGCAGTGCGGCGACGATGTTCGGCGCTTCGTTCAAGACCGGAATGACGATCGATAGGCGGTTCATGCGGGAAGAATGGGCGAGGCGTCAGCGCGCGTCGTTGAGGCGCCAGTCGTAGTCGAGGAATGTGACCGGTACCCCGCCGCCGCGTATCGCCGCGCGATCCTCGGGTTTGTCGGCGAGTTGGTCGGCGTATCGGGCGAGCCATTGGTCGAGGGATGTGTAGCCCTTCCAGCCGCGCGCGAAATCCTTGCCGTACCAGTCGAAGATCGACGACAGGGCGAGCTTGCGCGCGCTGGTGTCATAGCGGTTGCGCGTGCGGTCGGACATGAAGCGCAGCGCCTGTTCGTCGAACTGGGCGTCGAGGCGCGTAGCCACATAGGCTTCCTCGCGCAGCATCGGGCAGCCGATCGACGCACAATTCACTGCGAAGTGGATGCGCGGATCGTCGTAGCGACCCGCCACCCGGATCATGTCGTGTTCGATGCCGTCGAGCGTGGCGTCGCGCCCGAACAGGGTGAAGAACCGGTCCTTCCACGGGTTGCCGATCAGCTTGCCGAAATCACGGATCGAGCGGATGTCCGGGTAGCGCATCAGGACCTTCTCGATCGTGAACGCATTGTAGGCATTGATCAGGAAGGCGAGCTGCTGCGGCTTGCTCCAGGCATTGAACTCGGATTCCGGAACGGCGGAGAGCGCGCCGAGGTAGGTCTTCAACTGGCTGCGGTCGCGGGCAAAGCCGGCGTAGCTCACCGCCGAGGATTTGCCGGCGTCGCGCAACACCACATGCTTCTGCAGCAGCGTGCTCCATGCCGTGTGCTCGTGCTCGAATGCGGCCGTTGCGGCAAGCGGCAGCGCCGAAAACACCAACAGTGCGACCCACGATCGCAAGGCGACCGCGGCAGTCCGCGCCGTGGTGCGGAGATGCCGTGCGCGGCCATCCTTGCGTTGCGGCAGCGCCGGAGAACGAGCATCGACGGATCTCATCGCCGCATCCATGCGTGATATCGACCGACCCATTCGAGCAGTTTCTGCGGTGCATGGGCGCGCTTCCAGATGCCGGCGGCGTACTTGTTGGCCTCGGCAAGCGTCGGGTAAATGTGGATGGTGCCGAGCAGCTTGTTGAGTCCGAGGCCGTGCTTCATGGCCAGCACGTATTCCGCGATCAGGTCGCCGGCGTGTTCGCCGACGATGGTCACGCCGAGGATGCGGTCCTTGCCCGGCGCCGTCAGCACCTTGACGAAGCCGTGTGCCTCCTCGTCCGCGATGGCGCGGTCGAGATCGTCGATGCCGTAGACAGTGACCTCGTGCGAGATGCCCTTTTCCTTCGCCTCCTGCTCGTTCAAGCCGACACGCGCGACCTCGGGCTCGGTGAAAGTGGCCCATGGAATCACCGAATAATCCGCGCGAAAGCGCTTCACGTCGCCAAACAGCGCATTCACCGCGGCATACCAGGCCTGGTGCGAGGCGGTATGGGTAAATTGATAGGGGCCGGCCACGTCGCCGCAGGCGTAGATGTTGGGGTACAGGGTTTCGAGGAACTCATTGGTGTCGACGGTACGCGTCTTCGTCGTCGGGATGCCGAGTTCCTCGAGGCCGTAACCGGTGGTGTTGGCCACGCGGCCAACGGCGCAGAGCAGCGCGTCGAATGGAATGCGCACGTCACCCCCCTCGCATTCCGCGATCAGGATCTTCTCGCCGTTCTCGATCACGAACTGCTTTGCACGGTGCCCGGTCAGCAGTTCGATGCCTTCGGCACGAAAACGTTGCGCGACGAGGTCTGACACCTCGGGATCTTCGCGCAGCATGATGCGCGGCGCCATCTCCACCTGCGTGACCCTGGCGCCGAAACGTGCGAAAGCCTGCGTCAGTTCGCAACCGATCGGCCCGCCGCCGAGCACCACGAGCCGGCGGGGCAGTTCGCGCAGATTCCATACGGTGTCCGAGGTCAGGTAGCCGACTTCCTCGATACCGGGAATCGGCGGCACGAACGGCCGCGCGCCGGCCGCGATGACGATGGCGCGGGTGGACAGGGTCTGCGTACCCTGTGCGGTCGCGATTTCGACGCTCCAAGGCGACGTGATCTTCGCCGTGCCCTCGATGCACTCGACGCCGAGCGCACTGTAGCGCTCGACCGAATCGTGCGGCTCGACGGTGCGCACCACGCGCTGCACACGTGCCATCACGTCGGCGAAGTCGTAGCGGGCGGTTGCGTCCTGCAGGCCGAACTCCTGTGCGCGGCGGATGTGCGAAAGCAGCTTCGCCGAGCGGATCAGCGCCTTCGAGGGCACGCAGCCGGTGTTCAGGCAATCGCCGCCCATGCGGTGCTTTTCGACCAGCGTCACTTTGGCTTTCACGGCTGCGGCGATGTAGGCGGTCACCAGTCCGGCCGAGCCGGCACCGATCACGACGAGGTTGCGGTCAAAGTGCGCCGGCTTCTTCCAGCGCGCGTACACCTTGCGCGCCTTGATGCCGTCGAGCATGCGGCGCGCGATCAGCGGAAACAGCCCGAGCACGGTGAAGGAGATCAGCAGACCGGCCGAGAGGATGCCGCGCAGCGAATCGATCTTCGCCAGTTCGGTGCCCGCATTCACGTAGACCAGGGTGCCGGCGAGCATGCCGACCTGGCTCACCCCGAAAAAGGTGCGCGTCGGCAACCGGGTCAGGCCCATCAGCAGGTTGATGACGAAGAACGGAAACGCCGGCACCAGGCGCAGGGTGAACAGATAGAACGCGCCGTCCTTCTCGATGCCGTCGTTGATCGCGCGCAGGCGGTCGCCGAAACGCTGCTGCACCCAGTCGCGCAGCAGGAAGCGCGCACTCAGGAAGGCCAGCGAGGCGCCGATGGTCGACGCGAACGAGACGATCAGCGTGCCCATCACCAGCCCGAACAGCGCGCCGGCGACCAGTGTCATCACCGTCGCCCCCGGCAGCGACAGCCCCGTGACGGCGACATAGATCAGGAAGAAACCCGCCATGGTCTGGCCGGGATGCGCGCGATACCACCCGGAGATCGTCTGCTGCTGCGACTTGAAGTATTCGAGGCTGAAGAAGCGCCCGAGGTCGAACGCGAAGAATGCCGCGATCAGCCCGGCAATCAGCAACAGGACGAGGATGCGCGAGCGGCTCATGTCGACGCGCAGGCCGCGCCCGCAAATGCGCCGGCCAGCCTCGGTGCCGCACATTCGATGTCGTGCTGCGGGCCATCGGCGATGCGCTGCCAGTAGGACAAGTGCGCCGGCGATCCGGCGGGCCAGTCGGCCACGAATTCGGCGGCGAAGCGCGCATGGTCGTATCGCACCGCCAGCGCGTCGACGTTCGCGTCCGCCACGCGCGTGCCATACAGCGGCCGCGTTGGCGACGGGCGCTGCGATACGCGGGTAATGACCCCGTGGCGGGCGCCGCGAAAGTTCGGCATGCCGGCGGCGCCGTTGTTGGCGATGAGGCCGGGGCCGTGCCGCGACGGCACCTGGCGGAACACCGGGAGGCAGGTGTGGCTGCACGCGAACACATCGACTGCGGCCGCGTGGAACTGCGCGGCGAGCGCGTCGGCAACGCCGTGGCGGTCGAGTGCAGCGATATCGAAGTCCCATCCGGCGAGCGACTCCGCATCGCCATGCACGATGCCCACCGTCGCCCGGCCGACGCGGCAGCGCCCAAGGCGCGGCAGAGCGGCGAGACGGGCGAGGATGCCCGGATGGCGCAGCGCGGTTTCACACAGCCGCGCATGGATCGCGTTGGAACGCTCGACCGTGGCCTGATCGACGCTTGCCGGATAGGCGCAGCCGCAACCAGCTTCGGCGTCGGCGCGCACGAGTTCGGCCTCGACGTTGCCGGCAGTCGCACGATGCGCAAGCACGCGACGATTGATTTCGGCAAAGCCGGCATCGCCGACGTTGAACCAGTTGAAGTCGCCGTTGAAGAGGATCGTCACCGGCCCCGCTTCGTCGGCAGCCATTCGCTCGATTTCATCGAGTGCCGCGAGGTTGCCGTAGAGGCCGCCGACGACGTAGAGCGTCTCTGCCTCGAATGTCGGCGCGCCGGCGACGGCCGCTGCGCCGTAGCGGTAGTCGAGCGGGCAGGCGCGGCCGGGAAGGGCATTCACGCGTGTCGCCTCCCAAAGCTTGCGTGCAATCGACCGTTACGTGTGTCGGCGACCGGCCGCATTCGCCTGGCCGTCGATCCCCGCTGCGCGGGAGCCCTCGCCGGGTGGCTCATGCGCGTCGCCTCCGAACTGTTTTCGCGCGTTCCACCGATTCCGCTGTCGGCGACTGGCCGCATTCGCCTGGCCGTCGATCCCCGCTGCGCGGGGGCCCTCGCCGGGTGGCTCATGCGGCCAGCGCTCCGCCGCAGCTCGAGCCTTGTCCAGCGGTGCAGCCGTAGCAGTGGTCCATCACCGCAATCGGGTTGCCGTCGAGGTCGCGGCCGATCAGGTCGGCGAGGCGCGCGCGCGGCCGGCCGTCAACGACCAGCGGCAGGCCCAGCATCTGATTGAAGTCGCAGTCGTACACATAGCCCTGCCAGTCGACGCTCAGGATCGTGCGGCACATCACCGCGTCGAGGTTGTCGTCGCGATGCGCATCGCGCAGCAGGCGCATGTAATGGTTGAACTGGCCCTTGCTGATCAGCGTCGAGCCGAAGCGCTGGATCGGCATGTTGGCGAGCGTGTAGAGCGTGTTGAAGCGCAGGCCGTACCGTTCCCCGAGGTGGCGCTTGTAATCGGCTTCGAGTGCGGCCTGCGGCGGCGGCAGGCTCGGGCCCTGCGGGTTGTAGACGAGATTGAGCACGAGGCCGGAATCCGCGCTGCCGTAACCCAACGCGTTGAGCTTGCGCAGTGCCGCGATGCTCTTGTCGAACACGCCCTTTCCGCGCTGGCGGTCGACGTTGTCCTCGAGGTAACAGGGCAGGGAGGCGACGATCTCGACCCGGTTGGCGGCGAGGAACGCAGCGAGATCCTCGTGCCCCGGCTCCTCGAGTATCGTCAGGTTGCAGCGGTCCATGACCTTGATGCCGAGCGCCCGCGCGCGCGCAACCAGCGGGCGGAACACCGCATTGAGTTCCGGGGCGCCGCCCGTGATATCCAGCGTGGCGATGCCGCCGGCTTCGAGATAGGCGATCACGTCGGCGAGGGTTTCCGCGGACATGGTTTCGCTGCGCGTCGGGCCGGCATTCACGTGGCAATGCAGGCAGGACTGGTTGCACTTGTAGCCGAGGTTGACCTGCAGCGTCTCGACGCGCCGGCGTCGGATGGGCGGGAAGTCGGTCGCCTGCAACAGCGGCAGCGTGGCATGCATCGTCGGGGCTCCTGGCGATTGTTCACATCGTTGTTCGTTGTCGATTCGACCGTCGCCGTACCGGAAACCTTACCGGAAACCCTGCGCGCGGCGTTTGCTACCATTGGCGCCATTGTGCATCAGCCGGCCGGCGCGGCGCATGCCCGCCGCTTGCGCCCGGAACAGTCGCGACGCCATTCATCCTGCCCGTTCAGTCCGCTTCGTACACGCCACCATGATTTTCGTGCTTTCCCCTGCCAAGACGCTCGACTTCGAAACGCCACCCACGACACGAACCCATACCCAGCCCGAATTCCTCGACCATTCGGCGCAACTGATCGCGTTGCTGCGCAAGCTGTCGCCGGCCGATGTTGCGGCGCTGATGGACATCTCCGACCCGCTTGCCGCGCTCAACGTGGCGCGTTACGACGCCTGGTCGCCGCCCTTCACGCCGGCCAACGCCAAGCAGGCGGTGCTCGCCTTCGACGGTGACGTATACGACGGATTGCGCGCGCCGGATTTGCGCAAGGCCGATCTCGACTACGCACAGAAGCATCTGCGCATCCTCTCCGGCCTCTACGGCCTGCTGCGGCCGCTCGACCTGATGCAGCCCTATCGCCTGGAAATGGGAACGAAGCTCGCCAATCCGCGCGGCAAGGATCTCTACGCCTTCTGGGGCGAGCGCCAGACCGAAGCCCTCAACGCGCTGCTGGCGAAGCAGAAAAACAAGGTGCTGGTGAACCTCGCATCCGAAGAGTATTTCAAGTCGGTGAAGCCGAAACGGCTCGCCGGCCGCCTGCTGACGCCGGTGTTCGAAGAGTGGAAGGGCGGCAGGTACAAGATCGTCAGCTTCTTCGCCAAGAAGGCGCGCGGGCTCATGGCGCGTTACGCGATCGTCAACCGCATCGACACACCCGAGGGCCTGCAGGGCTTCGACTACGAGGGCTACGCCTTCGACCGCAAGGCCTCGAACGACGACACCTTCGTGTTCCGCCGCCGGCAGGAGGCATGATGGAGCCGATCCGCATCAGCGCCAATTTCGACGCCGGCGCCATCGAGGTCATCGACGCCCGCGATGCCGCCAACATCCGGCTCGCGATCCGTCGCGACAGCCATGCCGACTTCCGGCAGTGGTTCCACTTCCGCCTGCACGGCGCGAACGGCCGGCCGGTCGTGCTGCGCTTCGAGAACGCGGGCGACTGCGCCTATGCCGATGGCTGGCGCGACTACCGCGTGGCCGCCTCGTACGACCGGCAGCACTGGTTCCGCATTGCCGACACCACCTATGACGGCCGCGTGCTTACCTGCGCCCACGTGCCGCAGGCCGACAGCATCTGGTACGCGTATTTCGAGCCCTACTCGCACGAGCGCCACCAGGATCTCGTGGCGCGCGGCCAGGCCGGCGGCGCGGCGCTGGTTGACCTCGGCACCAGCGTCGAGGGGCGCGATCTCGACCTGCTGCGTTTCGGCTCCGACGACGCGAACCGCCGCAAGATCTGGATCGTCGCGCGCCAGCACCCCGGCGAAACCATGGCCGAATGGTTCTGCGAAGGGCTGATCGAGCGCCTGCTCGACACCGCCGACCCGGTTGCGCGGCGCGTGCGCGAAATTGCCACCGTGTACATCGTGCCCAACATCAATCCCGACGGTGCCATCCGCGGCAACCTGCGCACCAATGCGGCCGGCGCCAACCTCAACCGCGAATGGGCGGCGCCCAGCCTCGCGCGCAGCCCCGAAGTGCTGCACACGCTCGATGCCATGCGCAAGGCGGGCTGCGACCTGTTCCTCGACATCCACGGCGACGAGACGCTGCCCTGGGTATTCGCCGACGGCTGCTCGATGCTGCCCGGCTTCACGCCCGAGCAGGCCGTGCGCGAACAGCGCTTTCTCGCCGCCTTCGCCGCCGCCAGCCCGGACTTCCAGACCACGCACGGCTATGCGCCCGACCGCTTCACCGACGAGATCCTCACGCTCGCCTCGAAGCAGATCGGTCACGCCTTCGGCTGCCTCTCGCTGACCCTCGAAATGCCGTTCAAGGACAACGCCGACCTGCCCGATCCGGCCGTCGGGTGGAACGGCGCGCGCAGCAAACGCCTCGGCGCCGCGATCCTGCTGCCCATCCTGGACAATCTGCAGAACTTCGCCTAATGCAGGGCTGGAGGGCGCATGGACAGGCGCTCGCAGGGCATGCCGGCCTGCGAGCAAGAATGGTGGCGGCTGCTGGCATGGCATGGCGGGAGAAGACCGCTGCATCTGCCTCGCAGCCCGGCGGGTTGCAAGGCGCTGCGGGGGTCGCAGCGGAATCCCCTGTCACATAGCGCGCCGCAGAATCGGCCGACAGTTCCTGACGCCGCGCACGTGAGTGCGCCGACTTGATTGGGCGGGCTCGTCCCGCGCAATCAAGTCGTTGTAGCTCCCTCTCTCACCCCGGATAGCTACAATCCCTGTGGCGGCAGGACGGGCTGAACTTGGTGATGGAGACGCAATCCTCATCGACGCGGCAGGCATCGCCGGTGTGGTCGATGCCTATTGCCGCGGCCGCGGCCGCGGCGGCGCGTGGCGGATTGCCTGCGGCATCACGCGCGGGCGCCGCGCAGGCCAGGGCGGCAGCGAGGGCGAGGGCGAGCGGGAGCGAGTCGGGGCGCATCATGCGGGGATGTTGCCGGCATGCATCCGTGCTGTCCAGCGCGGGTTACGCGCCCCGCTTGTAGCCCTTTTCCCTGACCAGCGTGGCGAACGCCTGCTGGCCTTCGCGGATGGATTTCTGGCCGGCCTGCATCTTTTCGCCGGCTGTCGACAGCGCGGCCTGATCGCCCTTTTCGAACGCCTGGCTGGCTTCCCTCGCGCCGTCGATGGACTGGGTGAGGCCGCCCACCAGCAGGTCGGCAATTTTCTTCACCTCGGGTGTGGCGGCCTTGAAGGCGGCGAGTTCCTTCGTGCGCGATTCGAGGCTGGCGACCATGGTGTTGAGCAGCGCGGCCTTTTCCGCGTTGCTGTTCGCGGCCGCGACTTTTTTGTTGAACTCCGACATCTCGGCGGCCTGCGTCTCGAATACCGACCGGCCCAGGTTGTCGAGTGCGGTTAGGTCGGCCAATACCGGATCCTTGCTGCAGGCGGCCAGCGTGATGGCGAGGAGTGCCGAAACGGCAAGGGCGAGCGTGGCATGGATGGTGCGCTGAACGGTGCGCATGGATTTCTCCCTGATGACGGAGCGGCGAGCCCGGCAGGCATGCATGTCGTGGCGATCGGCCCCGGCCGTCGGCCTGAAAGCCGCATGGACAGGCGATCTCGGGGCTGGCAGCCTGGCGAGGTGCATGGAATGGCGTTCCTGGAGCAGGCTGCCTGCAGCGCGCCATTCCATGCGGTTTGGCGAGGTGCCTACTTTACGTAGCGTTCGCCGGTGCCGTAGTGCTCGATGACGTAGTCCATGTCCTTGTCGCCGCGGCCGCTGAGGTTGACGAGGATGCTTAGCGGTTCCTTCGAGGTGCGCGCGAGGCGGATGGCGTGCGCCACGCCGTGGGAGCTTTCGAGCGCCGGGATGATGCCTTCCATGCGGCTCAACATGAAGAAGGCTTCGACGGCTTCTTCGTCGGTGGCGGTCTTGTACTGCACGCGGCGGGAGTCGAGCAGGTGGCAGTGTTCCGGGCCGACGCCGGGATAGTCGAGGCCGCTGGCGACGGAATGCACTTCGGCCGGTTCGCCCTTGTCGTTCTGCAGCAGGTAGCAGCGGAAGCCGTGGATCACGCCTTCCTTGCCGTAGGTCATCGTGGCGGAATGCTCGCCGGGGTTGGGGCCCTTGCCCAGCGGTTCGACGCCGTGGATTTCGCACGGGTCGGCGAGGAAGCCGGAGAACATGCCCATTGCATTGCTGCCGCCGCCGACGCAGGCGGTGACGACGTCGGGCAGGTTGCCGGTCATCTCGAGGATCTGCTCGCGCGCCTCGATGCCGACCACGCGCTGGAAGTCGCGCACCATCATCGGGAACGGGTGCGGGCCGACTACCGAGCCGATGCAGTAGATCTGGTTCACCGAGTCCTGCATGTAGGCCATCAGGCAGGCGTCCACCGCCTCCTTCAGCGTGCGCTGGCCGAAGGTGACCGGAATCACGCGCGTGCCGAGGATCTTCATGCGCGCCACGTTGGGCGCCTGCTTGGCGACGTCGACCTCGCCCATGTAGATGTCGCATTCGAGGCCGAAGTAGGCCGCCGCGGTGGCGAGCGCGACGCCGTGCTGGCCGGCGCCGGTCTCGGCGATGATCTTCTTCTTGCCCATGAACTTGGCGAGCAGGCCTTCGGCCATGCAGTGGTTGATCTTGTGCGCGCCGGTGTGGTTGAGGTCTTCGCGCTTGAGGTAGATCTGGCTGCGGCCGAGGTGGCGCGACAGGCGCGCGGCGTGATAGACCGGCGTCGGGCGGCCCTGGAAGTGCTTGCGGATGCGGCGCAGCTCGCTGATGAATTCGTGCGAACGGCTGATCGTCTCGTAGGCGAGGCGCACTTCCTCCATCACCGATGCCAGCTCGGGCGGAACGAAAATGCCGCCATACTTGCCGAACCAGCCGTCCTTGGTGGGCGTGCGGCGGAAGTAGTCGGCGTAGGTGATCTGGTTGCCGGTTGTCGGTTCGGCGCTCGAGCTGGACATGCTGCCTCCATCGTCTTGTAGTAGGAATGAGTTTTCCGCAAATCGGGGTGGTGCGAAGCCTGCGGAAATGGCAATTCTAGCCATCTGCGGCAGGCGGCGCATTTGACCGGCGTCAGTCGCGCGCGCTTGTGCAGCGCACAGCGCATGCCGTATGGCCGGTCAGGGCCGGCGCGAGACGAGTATTCGCACCTTCTTCAGGAAGGCGCGCGGCGCGAGCGGCTTGCGTTCCAGCGGGTGGCCGGCCGCGGCGACGGCCTCGTCGATGTGGGGGCTGGTGTCGCCGGTGACGATCAGCGCCGGCAGCTTGCGGCCGATGGTCTTGCAGATCTGGTCGATGGCCTCGATGCCGGTGCGGTTGTGTGCAAGCCGGTAGTCGGCGATGACCGCGGCCAGCCGCGGGCTGCGCGTCGCGAGCAGGTCGAGCGCTTCGTCGGCGCTGTGCGCGGTGAGTACGCGGTAGCCGACCTGGGTCAGCAGTTCGCTTTGCGCGTCGAGCGAATCGTCGTCGTCGTCGATCAGCAGCAGGAAGCCCGACACGGCCGGACTGATTGCGGAGAGCGTGAGCGGACCCATGGTGGGGTTCTCGAGCTCAGGCTCGGCGATCGGCACGGTGAGCGCGAAGCGCGACCCCCGGCCGACGCGCGAACATACCTCGATCTTGTGCCCGAACAGGTCGGCCAGTTGCTTGACGATCGACAGCCCGAGGCCCAGCCCGTGCTCCGAGCCCGGCAGCGACGTCTTTACCTGGTAGAACTCGTCGAAGATGGCGTCGAGTTCGTTCGGCGGGATGCCCTGACCGGTGTCCCACACTTCGATGCGCAGCTTGTCGCCGCGCTGGCGGCAAGCCACGAGAATGCCGCCGCGCTGGCTGTAGCGAATGGCATTCTCGACCAGGTTGCCGACGATGCGCTGCAGGCCGACCGGGTTGGAACGTACCGAGAGTATGCAGGGGCGCACTCGCAGGGTGAGACCCTTGCGCTGGGCGCGCTCGGTGAACTGGTGGGCGATGGTGTGCAGCAACGGGCGAACGGCGACCGATTCGACGTTGGCCGGAATCGTGCCGGCTTCGATGCGGCTGAAGTCGAGCAGGGTATCGAGCAGGCCGGTAAGCCCCTTGAGCGTGCCCTGCGCCTGCCGCGTGACTTCGATCAGCTTGGCGCGGTCAGGCTGTGGACGTTCGGCCGAGACGCGCAATGTCTGGAGGAAGAAGCCGAGCGCATGCACCGGTTGGCGCAGGTCGTGGCTGGCAGCGGCGAGGAACTTGGATTTGGCGCGGTTGGCGGCCTCGGTGCGCGACTGTTCCTGCTGCAGCGTCTCGGCCAGCTCGACGTTCTCGAAGCGCCAGCGCGTCGCGTCCAGTAACTGGCGCGAATAGCGCAGCAACGTCGCCAGCATGATGCCGCTGAAAATCACCATCATCACCGCGAGCGATTGGTGTTCGTGGCTATCTGTCGTGGCCAGGCGCGCGACCGGCGGGATCCAGGTGCCGAAATACACCGCGATCACGCAGCGGCGCAGCGCGCTGTTGGAAATGGTGCTGATGGAGGTGAAGCCGACCAGGAACAGCATGAGCAGCAACTGGTGGTCATATCGTTCGGGCCAGATGATCAGCGCGCTCGAACCCCAGGAAAGCCCGATCAGCGCCGCGCGCAACGTGAACATCTGCATCCACAGCGAATTGTCGGCCATGCCGCGCGAGCGGCGCAGGTAGAGCAGCCCCATGGTGATCGCCATGACGTGCCCTATGCCGGCGATGATCAGCCAGAGGATCAGGTTTTCGCGCGGGACCACGTCGGCCATTGCGTAGGCCACGCATGCAAGCCCGAACGGCGATGCCAGCGACACCGTGACGACCTGCTCGGACATGGCGCGCAGCCGGTCCGTCATGATGCGCGACTGGAGCTGCGTGAATTCCTGTCTGGGAAAGCGTTTCGGCCTGGTCGCCATCGTTATCGTGAGCTGCGGTCTGGTTCTCGGCGGGTTGACGGCTGCAATGCCGCCATTCTATCCCCTGCATTCCGCCGTGGCGCGGGGGCCGGCGCTTCAGCGGCGGGCCGTGGCGCTGGCGACCGCCCGCGCCAACTCGGCATCGCGACGATCTTTCGACAGGCGCGCAAGCTGCGCGACGTGCTCGTAGAAGCGCGGCAGATCGCCTCCTTCGGCAGCGAGCAGCGCTTCGAAGGCCGGCACGCGCTGGTGGTATAGCCCGATCGAGGCGAGCACCGCGTTGTTGATTTCCTGGCCGAACCAGCGGTCGTAGCCGCTGTAGCCGCCCCAGACGCCGTCACGCAGCGCGCGGTACTCGGCCTGCAGCTCGCTCAGGATGCGTGCCTTTTCGGCACGCTTGTGCGCGGCATCGGCGTCGCCCCTGAACGCGGCATCGAGCGCGTCGCGGTACTTGAGAACCAGCGAGGCGAAGTCGTCGCGCCGGCGCTGTGCCGATGCGAAAGCGGCGCGCTGCGCATCGCTGCCTTCGCGGGCCAGCCAGCGCCGCACGCCGGCAACCTCGACCGCCATGGCGAAGGATTCGTTGAACTCCGAATCGCCGGCGGCATAGACGCGCTGGTGCGCCAGCTCGTGGAAGATCAGGCGTGCCAGTTCGATTTCGGGGTAGTGCATGAAGGTGTTGAGCAGCGGATCGTCGAACCAGCCGAGCGTCGAATAGGCCGCGATGCCGGCCACGTGGACGTCGTTGCCTTGCGCGCGCAGGGCGGCCGCGAAGGCTTCGGCGTCGGCCTCTGCGAAGTACCCCCGATAGCTCACGCAGCCGGCAATCGGGAAGCACCATTCGCGTGGCTCGATCGAGAGCTCGTCGGTGGCGAATACGTTCCACACTACGTAGGGGCGGCCGAGGTCGGCGTACTTGCGGTAGCTGCCGTTGTCCGGCAGGCCGAGTTCGCGGCTGGCGAAATCGCGGATGGCGGCGGCGCGTGCGAGCTTGTCGCGCAGCGTATCCGGGGTCGCGGGGTCGATGCGGGCGTCGTCGAGCGGGCGCGACAGGCGCAGGATCTCAAGTTGCCCGCCCGCCGCCTGAAGGTAGTAGCCGGGCGTGCCGCAGGCGCCCAGCAGCGCGGTAGCGGCAAGCGCGACACCGATTCCTGCGAGCCGGCGCCTCATCGCTCGATGCCGAAACGCCCGTGGCGCAGGAAGCTCACGGTTTCGCGCGCCACGCGCGCCGAAAGCAGCATGGCCGAGTGCGCCACCGGCAGCGCGAGGCTGTCGGCGGCGCCGTCGACGCGGGTTTCTTCCACACTCACCGCGCCGTCGTTCGGTCGCGGCAGATCTGGCACGATCAGCCGGCCGAGGCCGATGCCGCGCGTGCCAGCGATGATGCCCAGCGCATTGGGTGCCTGCCATTGCGCGTGAGGCGCATCCAGCCAGTCGGCAAGACAGCGGCCGCGCAGACTGGCCCCCATGGGCAGTTGCGCGAGTTGCTGGGCGGCGAAACTGCCGCGCCAGGGCGTGCCGAGCAGCACCACCCGGCCGTTGCATGGATGGAGCCGCAGCCCTTCGTGGGCGACGATGCCGCCCAGGCTGTGCGCAACCAGATGGACAGTGTCTGCCGCGATGTCGTCGACGAACCGCGCGAGCGCGCGTGCGCTGGCGTCGAGGGGTGCGCGCACCGAGGCATAGCGGAACCCGTGCGTGGCGAACCCCGCCTCGCGCAGGCGCGCGCGCATTGCAGCGAACACCCACGGCCCGGTCCACAGACCGTGGACCAGCACGACGGCTTCGGTGCTCATGCCGCGGCTGCCGGCTGGAATGCGGGCGCGAGCCGCAGGCCGGCCTCGCCGGGTGTCACGATCGCCAACCGGCCGAGTGCCTTGCGGCGGCGCGCTAGCGCCAGCAGCGCCTTGTCCTTGGTGACGAGGAGGTCGGCGGTGCCGGCGAAGGCGAGTTCGAGGAACTTCTGGTCGTCCGGATCCTTGCAGCGCGGCAGCGGGTGAAGTGGCGCCGGCGGCGTTGCGACCGGCTCGCACATGTCGCGGTAGTGCTGCCACAGCCGCGCCTGCGCAGGCTCGGCGAGCCCGAAGCGCGTCAGCCGCAGTACCAGGCGGAGTTCTTCGAGGCAGGCGGCATCGCACAGGGGGCGAGCTGCGCCGCAGTCGAGCGCTTGCTGCAGAGGGATTGCGGCCGGATCGTTCCAGTAGAGCAGGTCGAGCACCACATTGGTGTCGAGCACGAGTCGCAACATGGTTCGGCTTGGGTTGGCGGCGGTGTGAAGGGACCGCCGATTATGCGCGAAAGCGCGCAGGTCCCGTCAGTCGCTGTGGATAAATCCGTTGTGCGATCCGGCTTCGCCCCCGCGCGGCCTGCCACGGCATTGGCACGGCTGCGCTTCCCCGGTGGAACGCGAAGCGCTCGCCACGACGGATTCGCAGCCGCTCAGGCGAGGCGCCGCTGCGGGTCGAACGGCACCACCTTGGCGGGCAGCAGCAGGCGGGTGGCCTGTTCGGCCGGCATCGGCTGTCCGAACAGGAAGCCTTGCATTTCCTCGCAACCCTGGGCCATCAGCAGTCGCGCCTGTTCGTCGCTCTCCACGCCTTCGGCGACGACCTTGAGGCCGAGGATGCGGCCGAGTGCGACGATGGCGTTGCAGATCGCCGCGTCGTCGCCGCCGTCGGCGAGATCCTGCACGAAGCTGCGATCGATCTTGAGCGTGTCCAGGGGGAAGCGCTTGAGATAAGACAGCGACGAATAGCCGGTCCCGAAATCGTCGATCGCAATGCGCACACCGGCCTCGCGCAGGCGCGTCAGTGTGCTGATTGCACTTTCCATGTCGTCGAGGAACAGGCTTTCGGTGACCTCGAGTTCGAGCAGCGTGGCATCCACCTTGTGGGCGGCGAGCGCGTTCTGGACCAGCGGCGCCAGCCTTGCATGCTGGAAGTGCAGGCTCGAGATGTTCAGCGATACCGGCACCGGTGTGGCGCCGCAGTCGAGCCAGGCGCGAATCTGCCGGCAGGCCTCGCGGATCACCCATTCGCTGATCGGGACGATCAGGCCGGTTTCCTCGGCCAGCGCAATGAATTCGCCGGGCGGGATCAGGCCCTGTTGCGGATCGTTCCAGCGCAGCAGTGCTTCGAACCCGACCAGGGTGTTGTCGCGCGCATCGTATTTCGGCTGGTAGTGGAGAACGAACTCCTTGCGCTCGGTTGCGGCGCGCAGGCGGTTCTCCAGCGCCAGCTTGGAGTAGGCCGATTCGCTCATCGCGCGGGTGTAGAACGAGAACGTGTTGCGGCCGCGCTGCTTGGCGTTGTACATCGCGGTGTCGGCATTGCGCAGCAGTTCATCCGCGCTGCTGCCGTCGAGCGGATAGTAGGCAATGCCGATCGACGGGCTGACTCGCACCTTGTAGATGTCGAGCACAAAGGGCGCGGCGAACGCCTCGATGATGCGTTGTGCCACATGGGCTGCGTTGAACGAGCTGCCGACGTCGTGCAACAGCACGGTGAACTCGTCGCCGCCAAGGCGGGCGACGCGATTGCCGCTGTCGGCATCCGGCGTGCCGGAGCGTATGAGACCTGCGATCGAATCCTCGCCGCGGATGCAGCCGGACAGGCGTGATGCCGCCTGGCGCAGCAGTTCGTCGCCCATGTTGTGGCCGAGGGTATCGTTAATGCGCTTGAAGTTGTCGAGGTCGATGAACATCACCGCGAGGCGCGAGGCGCGGCGCCTGGCCTCGGACAGGGCGCGCTCCAGGTCGGTCTTGAACAGCGTGCGGTTGGGCAGTTTGGTCAGCGCGTCATAGAAGGCGACTTCGCGTATCAGGTTCTCATTGCGGCGGCGATCTGCGACTTCCACCTGGAGCACACGCACCATCTGGTTGAGCTCTTCGGTGCGGTGCTGGACTTTCTGCTCGAATGCGTCGCGTTCGTCCTCGAGGGCCTGCTGGGCACGCAAGCGGGCCTGTTCCTGGCGGGTCAGCAAGCCTTTGGCACGGGCTGCGGCGAACATCAGGAGCGCGAACAAGGCGGAGAAGCCGATCAGCAGCCCGGCGGCAAGCATGCGCTGGGCACGCGCAATCTGTTCGGACAACTCGTCGAGCTTCCAGTCGATCGCCAGGACGGCGACGACCTCATCCGTTCCGGCGCCGCGGACCGGCATCCAGACGCCGATCCTGTCGCCGGCGTCGATGCTGTAACCGCCAAAAAGTCCGGATTTTGCGCCGATCATGCCGCTTGCGTGCGATCCGGCGAAGGCTTGGGCCACACGTGGATCGGTTTCGAGCGCATCGCCGTCGAGCGTACGGCGTGCGTACAACAACTTGCCGTCGCGCCCGATCAGTCTGACGTCGTTGAGGTCGGAGTGCCGGCCGATCTGTTCAACGCCCGTGTTGAGGGCGTCGATCGGTTTGGGCACGTTGGTCGGGTGGACCTGCCCCGCAACCAGCGCATCGATGGCCGGACGCACCGATTGGGCGAATGCCGCGGTGAGCTCGCCCAAATGTTCCTGCTCCTGACGCACCATCTCCCGGGTGGTCGTGGTGCGGTAGAAGAACGTTACCCAGACCGCGACCACGATGGTCAGGGCAAGGCAGGCAAGCACGAATTGTTGGAACGTCCGTTGCATCGGTGCGGGCGAGCCGCGCGCGCATTTGTCGAAGCCCGATGCTATAGGCCGGCGACCGAGGCTGGCGTGACGGGATGCACGAACCGTCGTGAAGCCCCGACAGCGGTCGTGAAATAGTGCGGTGGCGGCCGAAATGACCGTGATTCAGGCCCGGCGTGAGCGGACTTCGGGGGCGGCCGACCGGGTTCCCGGGAACGGAATCATCAGCCGGGCGGGTTCCGCCGAAAGCTGCGCGTCGGGTGCCAGTCCCGTCCAATGCACGAGTTCGAGGCGTCCGTCGAGGTGCTCGACGATGCCGGTGCAGCTATCTACCCAGTCGCCGCAATTGACGTAGGTCAGTCCATCGATGTCGCGGATGGTCGCGGCATGGATGTGGCCGCAGATGACACCATCCAGTTTGCGGCTGCGCACGCCGTGCAGGACGCAGTCTTCGAAGTCGTAGATGAAACTTACCGCCTTCTTGACCTTGCGCTTCGCGTATCCGGCGAGCGACCAGTAACCGGGGCGACGCAGCCGTCGGCGCAGGGCGGCGATCCACACGTTCAGTCGCACGAGCAGGTTGTAGGAGACATCGCCCAGGATCGCCACCCAGCGGTGGTAGCGGGTTACCTGGTCGTACTCGTCGCCGTGGACGAGCAGGAAGCGCCGGCCGTCGGCCAGCGTATGCTCCACCTCGAGCTCAACGCGAATGTCACCGAACGAGATACCCGCGTGTTCGCGGATTGCTTCGTCGTGATTGCCGGGAATCAGCACCACGTGGGTGCCATGGCGGGCCCGCCGAAGGATCTTCTGTACGACCGTGTTCTGGGCTGCGGTCCAATGCACGCCGCGGCTCATGGCCCAGAAATCCACGATATCGCCAATCAGGAACAGGTGTTCGGATTCGTGCTCGCGCAGGAAATCGAGGAGTCTCTCGGCCTGGCAACCGCGTGTGCCGAGATGGATGTCGGAAACGAAGATCGAACGTACCTTGCTCGGCATCGGACGTCGGGCACGTGGCCACCCGGATTTGATGTTCGCGAGAGAACATAGCGCCGTCTCGTGACGATCGTGTGAAACCCTGTTGGCCGTGACGGGGGCAGGCGGCGAACACGCGCGGACTCAAGCGGATACCGAATCTCGCGACACGGTTCAGGCAAGCTCGCGAGCGACTCGTCGTGCAATCGCCAGGGATGCCGTCAACCCGGGCGACTCGATTCCGAACAGATTGACCAGTCCGGCAATCCCGTGGTGGTGCGGTCCCTGGATCAGAAAATCGGCCGCCGGGTCGTTCGGACCGCTGATCTTCGGACGAATGCCCGCGTAAGCAGGCGCCAGTGCGCCATCTTCGAGAGCCGGCCAGTATTTGCGGATCTCCGCGTAGAAGCCGTCGGCGCGCGATGGATCCACGCTGTAATCGATCGAGTCTACCCATTCCACGTCGGGACCGAAGCGTGCCTGGCCTGCCAGGTCCAGCGTCAAGTGCACGCCAAGTCCCCCCGGCTCGGGCAGGGGATATACCAGCCGTGAGAACGGCGCTTTCCCGGAGAGCTGGAAATAGTTGCCACGGGCAAGCCAAGGCGTTGGAATGTGCTCGACAGGGAACCCTTCGATTCGGGTTGCCGTTTCGATTGCGTGCAGGCCGGCGGAATTGACGACCCGGCCTGTTCGAAGAATCGCCGGCATCTCGCCGCCAACCTCGATCTCGATCATGCCTTGAGATACCTGCGCGGCAATCACCGGGCTTGCGAGGGCAATTTGTGCGCCATGGGCCTCGGCATCGCCGAGCAGTGCCTGCATCAAACCATTGCTGTCGACGATCCCGGTCGAAGGGGACAGCAAAGCGGCAGTGCATTGCAGTGCAGGTTCCATCAACCGGGCCTCGTCGCGGCTCAGACGACGGATGTCCAGCACACCATTCGCGACGGCCTGTGCGGCGAGTGCTTCGAGTTTGTCATGCTGGGCCGGCCCCGTTGCGACGATCAACTTGCCACAACGGCGATGCTCAACCTGGAACTGATCGCAAAATTCGTACAGAAGATTGCGTCCTTCGACGCACAACTCCGCTTTCAGCGATCCTTGCGGGTAGTACAGCCCTCCATGAATCACTTCGCTGTTGCGAGAACTGGTTTCCATGCCGATCGCCTGGTTGGCTTCGAGGACGATGACCTCGTGCCCGGCTCGGGCAAACTCGCGCGCGCAGGCCAGACCGACCACGCCGGCGCCAATGACGGCAACCTCGATTTCGAACGTTTCAGTATCCATGGCGCAAAGTCTAACCAAGGCGCAAGTTCGGGATGCGGAAATGTGTCTCGAAAGGCGATGTGCACAACGGGCTCAAAGCTGCCGCGATTTGTCGCACGGGTGTCGGAAAATGCAGACGTTCCATCAAGGTTGTCGTCCCCCGTTCTGATGGCATTGCATAAGAATCAGAGGCGTACGCATCCTGGCACGGACGGTGCTTCAAGAAGGTGCGTGACGTCGTTTGCGGTGCTTGCGCCGATTCCGCGTCGAATCTCTCCTCCCTGGTTCCCCAGGGCGCGTAGACGCGTCCGACGGAACAATCCGAGCCGGACCGCCGGCTCGCTTTTTTTGTCCTCCCGCCGGTCGATGCCTATCATGCGCGTTGGTTGACGGCACCAGCGAGAATGAATCCGTGTACAGGCTGCGGCGCGTGCTGCGCCGCCTTTCGTGTCGATTTTGATCCCGCAGAGTGCGACGATGCGCCGGGCGGTTGCGTTCCGCACGCTCTGGCTGATCGGCTTGGCGTAAATCTTTGCCGAATGGTCGGGACCGATCGCCAGCCACCGCGTTGCGTTGCATTGAGCGGATCGGTCGGTGGGGCTGTCAGGTGCGGTATCTATGAGCAGCGCCCATCTCCGTGTCGCGAGTTCGAGGCGGGTTCGGATGCGTGTGTTCGTGCTCGACGGATCCATCGCCTGGGACCAGTCGAATGAGGCCAGGCGACGCCGCAGATGCGGGACGAATGTGTCCCGTGCTCTTCGGCGCGTTTGATCGCCACAACCTTGGCGACCTGCTGTTTGCCCATTTCCCGCCAGCCTTCGGTGCCGGCTCCAAAGCGCCGGTCATTGCAGGTTTGGTGGCGGCGGACTTGCGGCGGTACGGTGGCCACGTGGTTCTTGCTCTGCCGGACTTGCTTGCGCGCAATTCGGGCGATCCCCTGCTGTTTGCTCATGCCGGCGGAGAGGTTCTGTCCTGCGATCGCTGGGTTGCGCGGATCACGACGCTCGAATCGTGGCAGGCGCAACAGGCAATCGCGCAATTCGATCGAGACGCGCCGGCACGCAACGCCTGGCTCGATACCCAACCCGGTTTCCGGTCTCCCGTGCCGTACGTCGTACGCCGGCGAGACCTGCCAGCCGGATCGCGCGTGACTTTCCGTGCGGTCGGCGGGGTCGGCCTGTCGGTTTTGGGGGATGCGCATCGACAGCATGTGTTCGAGGCCTTGTCCGAGGCCGACAGCGTTACCGTACGGGATTCGGTAACGCTCGAGACGATTGCCGCGCAAGGCATACCGGTTTCGCTCGAAGCGGATCCGGTGGCTCGGATAGGCGAGTTGCTCGGTTCCAGGATTGTTCGGCGCGCACGACCAGTCGGACAGGAATTTCTGGCTTTGCAGTTTGGCGCGGAGGCTGGCGATGACGCGAGCATTGCGGCGCTCGCCGAGCAGGTTGGGTCGGTCGCGCGGCGACATGACTTGACCGTCGTGCTGTTCCGCGCCGGGGCTGCGCCGTGGCATGACGACATCGATGTGCTGCGACGTTTCGCTGCGTTGCTGGATCGGCGGCGAGTCAGCGTGTTCGAGAGTCTCGACGTCTGGGAAATCTGCGCCCTGGTCGCTTCGGCGAGATCGGTGTTGGCGAGCAGCCTGCATGTTCGCATCGTCGCCGAATCGTTCGGACGCCCTGCCGTCAGTCTTCTTGGCGACGAGAGAGGCGCTACGGGGCAGGCGGCCAAGGTTTCGGCCTACGTGACGACCTGGTATTCGCGTACCCCCAATCTTGCCGGCATTGCGGAGGTTGGCTCAAGCTTGGCGGCACTCTTGACCGAAAGCGGTGTTGTGTCCCGGAGACGACAATATCCCTCGTGATTGCGTCACGAACTGCAAACTCGTCCGACCAAATCTGCACCGAGGTTTCTTCCGGGGGCCGCCTTGTGCCAAGATGAGCCGCATGTTTCTGCAACTACGGAGAGTCGAAAATGGGAGTCATCGGAACGATCGTCATCGGATTCATTGTCGGTGTCCTGGCCAAGTTGCTTCATCCCGGTAAAGAAAACATGGGCTTCATCATGACCACGGTGCTCGGCATCGCAGGTTCGGTCGTGGCGAGCTACGTCGGGCAGGCGCTCGGCCTCTATACGGCCGGTGAGGGGGCCGGGTTCATCGGAGCGGTTGTCGGGGCAATCGCGCTGCTGGTGGTCTACGGGCTGGTCAAGGACAAGAGCGGACAAGCCTGACGGATTTTTTGCGCCGAACATCATGGCGGATTTGGCGTGCGCGCCGAGTTCTGCTATAGTGTGCGGCTCTTGAAGGCGCGTAGCTCAGCTGGTTAGAGCACCACCTTGACATGGTGGGGGTCGTTGGTTCGAGTCCAATCGCGCCTACCAACACTTCGAGAAGCAGCAAACGGGAAGTAACGGAAAGGGCCTGCGTTATGACACCGCGAACTCGTACGGAGACGTCAATCTCTCACTAGTCGCGCTTGCCCAGGTTCTTTCCACGAGAAAAAGTGCGGCGCGACCGCACTTTTTTCGTTTACGCGCTGGTTCAGCGAATCGGCGCCGCAGGAGTTTCGAGATGATCAACGTCACGCTACCCGATGGTTCGCAACGCAGCTTCGAGTCGCCGGTCACCGTGCAGCAGGTGGCCGCCTCGATCGGCACCGGGCTCGCAAAGGCCGCGCTCGCCGGTCGCGTTGACGGCAAACTGGTTGATACCTCGCACCTGATCGAACGCGATGGCCAGTTGTCGATCGTCACCGACAAGGATGTCGATGGTGTAGACATCATCCGCCACTCGACGGCTCACCTGCTCGCCTACGCGGTGAAAGATCTGTTCCCCGATGCGCAAGTGACCATCGGTCCGGTGATCGACAAGGGCTTCTACTACGACTTTTCATACAAGCGTCCATTCACGCCCGAGGATCTGGCGAAGATCGAGCAGCGCATGGCCGAACTGGCGAAAAAGGATGTTCCGGTCGTGCGCGAGGTGTGGCCGCGCGACAAGGCTGTCGACTTTTTCAAGTCGATCGGTGAGCAGTACAAGGCCGAGATCATCGCCTCGATTCCGGCCAACGAGGACGTGTCGCTCTATCGTGAGGGTGACTTCGTCGACCTCTGCCGTGGCCCGCACGTGCCGTCGACCGGCAAGCTCAGGGTTTTCAAGCTGATGAAGGTGGCGGGCGCCTACTGGCGCGGCGATGCGAAGAACGAGATGCTCCAGCGCATCTACGGCACCGCGTGGGCGAAGAAGGAAGAGCAGGAAGCCTACCTGCACCAGATCGAGGAGGCCGAAAAGCGTGACCATCGCCGCCTCGCCAAGCAGCTCGACCTGTTCCACATGCAGGACGAAGCGCCCGGCATGGTGTTCTGGCATCCAAAGGGCTGGACGATCTGGCAGCAGATCGAGCAGTACATGCGCCGCACGCTCGATGAACACGGCTATCGCGAAGTGAAAACCCCGCTGATGATGGACCGCGTACTGTGGGAGAAGTCGGGCCACTGGGAAAACTATCGCGAGAACATGTTCACCACCGAGTCGGAGAAGCGCGACTACGCGGTGAAGCCGATGAATTGTCCAGGCCATGTGCAGATCTTCAACTCGGGACTGCACTCGTATCGAGACCTGCCGCTGCGCTTGGCCGAATTCGGTTCATGCCATCGTAATGAGCCGTCGGGCGCGTTGCATGGCCTGATGCGCGTGCGCGGATTCGTGCAGGACGATGCGCACATTTTCTGCACCGAGGCGCAGATAACCAGCGAAGTCCAGGCCTTCAACACCTTGCTGTTGAAGGTGTATGCAGACTTCGGTTTTCGCGATGTCGCAGTCAAGCTCTCCCTGCGTCCTGACAAGCGCGCAGGCTCCGACGACGTATGGGATCGCGCCGAAGCAGGGCTGCGTACCGCGCTGGCGGCCTCCGGCATGGAGTGGGAGGAACTGTCGGGGGAAGGTGCGTTCTACGGCCCGAAAATCGAATACCAGATCAAGGATGCGATCGGCCGCTCATGGCAGTGCGGCACCATCCAGCTCGACTTCGTGCTGCCGGAACGGCTCGACGCCGAGTTCGTCGACGAGGACAACGTACGCAAGCGCCCGGTCATGCTGCATCGCGCGGTACTGGGCTCGCTCGAGCGCTTCATCGGCATCCTGATCGAGAACTACGCCGGCAACTTCCCGCTTTGGCTGGCGCCTGTGCAGGCCGTCGTGATGAACATCTCCCAAGCGCAGGCCGATTACGCCAGTGATGTTGTGCGGATGCTACGCGAACACGGTTTTCGCGTAGAACCGGATTTGCGTAACGAAAAAATTACCTATAAAATACGCGAACATAGCTTGTCCAAGCTGCCTTGTCAGATCGTCGTCGGCGACAAGGAAAAGGCAGCGGGTCTGGTGGCCGTGCGCATCCGGGGTGGTCAAGACCTCGGCCAAATGTCCCTCGAAGCATTGCTCGAGCGTCTGCGTAGGGAACGCGACGATCGGGTGACATCTGGTTGATTGCGCAGGGCTTTTTTGTTTTTTGCGGAGACTTGAACCATCGTACAGCCACAGCAGAAGTCGCAGCGCCTGAATCATGAAATCACGGCCCCCGAGGTGAGGCTGATCGGGGAAGAAGGCGAGCAGATCGGAATCGTTGCAATCCGTAGGGCGCTCGAACTGGCTGACGAGGCCGGGGTGGATCTGGTGGAAATTGCGCCTCTGGCGCAACCGCCGGTTTGCCGGATCATGGATTTCGGCAAATTCAAGTACGCCGAAGCCAAGAAGGCGCACGAGGCCAAGCTCAAGCAGAAGCAGATCCAGGTCAAGGAGATCAAGTTTCGCCCCGGTACGGACGAGGGCGATTATCAGATCAAGCTGCGCAACCTGATCAAGTTCTTGCAGGAGGGCGACAAGACCAAGGTCACCTTGCGGTTCCGCGGTCGGGAAATGGCGCACCAGGAGTTCGGTGTGCGGCTGCTGGAAAGGGTAAAGGGCGACCTCGAACCGTATGGCACGGTCGAGCAGTTCCCGAAGATGGAAGGTCGGCAACTGGTAATGGTGATTGCGCCGATCAAGAAGCAAAAATAGTCGAAGCATCTCCCGCGGCAGCCCTCGGGCTGCCGCGGGATACGATGCAGGATTCAACCTGTGTCGATAACAAGTGGTTGCAGGTCATCAAGTGCGGTCGAAAATCGCCCGCCACCTTGCGCCACACAGCAACTGGAGCAATCATGCCCAAGATGAAAACCAAGAGCGGGGCCGCCAAGCGCTTCAAGGTGCGCGGTTCCGGCAGCGTCAAGCGGTCACAGGCGTTCAAGCGCCACATCCTGACCAAGAAGACCACCAAGTCGAAGCGTCAGTTGCGCGGCACGACGGAGGTTGTGGCCTCTGACGTGAAGTCCGTGCGCGCCATGCTTCCCTACGCATAAGGAGGACGGACCATGCCCCGAGTTAAACGTGGTGTAACGGCCCGCGCCCGTCACAAGAAGGTTCTCGACGCAGCGAAGGGCTATCGCGGCCGTCGCTCGACCGTCTATCGCATCGCCAAGGAAGCGGTGATGAAGGCGGGGCAGTATGCCTACCGCGACCGCCGTCAACGCAAGCGCCAGTTCCGTGCCCTGTGGATCGCCCGTATCAATGCCGCGGCGCGTGAGCTCGGCATGAACTACAGCAACTTCATGAACGGTCTGAAGAAGGCCGAGATCGAAGTTGATCGCAAGGTGCTGGCCGATCTGGCTGTGTTCGACAAGGCGGCATTTGCCGCACTGGCGAACCAGGCCAAGGCCAAGCTCGCGGCGTAACGCAGTCCGACGCGGAAAAAGGGAGGCGCGGCCTCCCTTTTTTGTCTGAGCAGAGCATGGAAAATCTCGATCAGATCGTTTCACGTGCGCAGTCGGAGTTCGCTGCGATCAGCGACCCGGCGCAACTCGAACAGGCCAAGGCGCAATATCTGGGCAAGAGCGGTGCGATCACCGAACTGCTCAAGGGTCTCGGCAAGCTTCCCCCCGAGGAAAAGAAGACCGCTGGCGCGGCCATCAATGTCGCCAAGCAAGCCGTCGAAGCAGCGCTGGAGGCGCGGCGAGAAGCGCTGAAGGCTGCGCAGCTTGAAGCGCAACTGGCTGCCGAGGCGCTCGACGTGACGCTGCCCGGGCGCGGCATTCCGGTCGGAGGATTACATCCGGTCACGCGTACGCTCGAGCGCATCGAAGGCCTCTTCCGATCGATCGGTTTCGACGTCGCCGACGGTCCGGAGATCGAAACCGACTGGCACAACTTCACCGCGCTGAACACGCCGGAGAAACATCCCGCGCGCTCGATGCACGACACCTTCTACATCGAGAACGCACCCGACGTGCTGCTGCGGACGCATACCAGCCCGGTGCAGATCCGCTACATGCAGGCGCACGTGGACAGGTACCGTGATGCTGAAGTCATGCCGCCGATCCGGATCATCGCGCCGGGGCGCGTCTATCGCGTCGATTCGGATGCGACGCATTCGCCGATGTTCCACCAGGTCGAGGGCCTGTGGGTCGGCGAGGGAGTCAGCTTCGCCGATCTCAAGGGCATCGTGGCGGATTTCCTGCGTAGCTTCTTCGAAACCGACGAGCTCACGGTGCGCTTCCGGCCGTCGTTCTTCCCGTTTACCGAGCCCTCGGCGGAGATAGATGTCGCCTTCATGAGCGGCGCGATGAAAGGGCGCTGGCTGGAGATTGCCGGCTGCGGCATGGTCCATCCCAACGTCTTGCGCCACGGCGGTATCGACCCTGAGCGCTACACCGGCTTCGCCTTCGGTTTCGGCCCTGACCGGTTGACGATGCTGCGTTATGGTGTGAATGACCTGCGCCTGTTCTTCGAGGGCGATTTGCGGTTCCTCTCGCAGTTCCGTTAAAGCGATGAAATTCAACGAACACTGGCTGCGCTCGCTCGTCGACACCTCGCTCGACACGGCCCAGCTTTCCGAATTGCTGACGATGGCCGGACTCGAGGTCGAGGAATGCGACCCCGTTGCGCCGCCTTTCTCGAAGGTGGTTGTCGCTCAGGTGCTGAGTGCCGAAAAGCACCCGGACGCCGACAAGCTCAAGCTTTGCAAGGTCGATGTGGGCGAGGCCGATCCGCTGCAGATCGTCTGCGGCGCGCCCAATGTCTCGCCGGGCATGAAGGTGCCGTGCGCGCGCGTCGGGGCTGTGCTTCCGGGCGGACTGAGCATCAAGGCAGCCAGGGTACGCGGCGTCGAATCGTTCGGCATGTTGTGCTCGGCGCGAGAACTCGGTCTTTCCGACGACCATGGCGGCCTGCTTGCGCTGACGGAAGACGCACCGACCGGGCGCGACGTTCGCGCGCAACTCGCACTCGACGATCACGTGTTTCTGCTCAAATTGACGCCCAATCGCGCCGACTGCCTCAGTCTTGTGGGCATCGCCCGCGAAGTGGCTGCGTTGACTGGTGCCTGCGTCAATCTGCCGAATTGGGATGAGCCGTCGGCCGTCATCGCCGAACGGCGTGAAATCGTGCTCGACGCGCCGCAGGCCTGTGCGCGATTCTGTGGCCGTCTGATCCGCGGCATCAATGCCAATGCGCCAACCCCGGACTGGATGCGCCAGCGCATCGAACGTGCCGGTCTGCGCTGCATCAATGCAGTGGTGGATGTCACAAATTACGTGATGCTCGAACTCGGCCAGCCCCTGCATGCCTACGACGACGGTAAGCTGAACGGTGGGTTGCATGCGCGTTACGCGCGTGCGGGCGAATCGCTCGAACTGCTCAACGGGCAGATGCTGGCGCTCGATGCCGATTCGCTGGTGATTGCGGACGAAGCGCGCGTGCTGGGCCTCGCAGGCATCATGGGCGGCGAAGGCAGCGGCGTGCAAGCCTCTACGACGGACATCTTCCTCGAGGCAGCCTGGTTCGCGCCCGACGCGGTCGCCGGCAAGGCGCGCAGCTTCGGATTCTCGAGCGATGCGTCACACCGCTTCGAGCGTGGCGTGGATTTCGGCAATACGCGCAACGCGATGGCACGCGCGGCCGGACTGATCCTTTCCATTTGCGGCGGCCAGCCGGGTCCCGTCGTGGAATCGCTGTCGGCCGACCATTTGCCGAAGCGCGCGACGGTAAACCTGCGCACGGCGCGTGCGGCACGCGTGCTGGGCATCGACATCGGGGCGGGTCGGATCGAGGGCATTCTTTCGGCACTCGGACTTGCGGTCGAGCGGACCGCCGACGGGTTTGCGGTCACGCCGCCTTCGCATCGCTTCGACATCGAGATCGAGGAAGACCTGATCGAGGAAATCGTCCGCGTTCACGGCTACGACAATGTACCGGCCCCGGCGCCAAGCGGCCCGCTCGCCATGCTGCCACTCGGCGAGCAGATCCGGTCACCGTGGCGTGTCCGGCGAACCCTGGCCGCGCGAGATTATCAGGAGGTCGTCAATTTCTCCTTTGTCGACTCGGCATGGGAGCGCGATTTCTGCGCCAACGAGGCCCCCGTCGTGCTCGCCAATCCGATCGCCAGCCAGATGAGCGTGATGCGTTCGAGCCTGATCGGCGGCCTGGTCGCGAATCTCGCCACCAATCTCAAGCGCAAGGTCGAGCGCGTGCGTGTATTCGAGCTCGGCCGCTGTTTCTCGCGTGACGGCAGCGAGGTGGGCCCGAACAGGCCGGTGGCCGGGTTCGTGCAACCGCTGCGCATTGCGGCGCTCGCGGCAGGCAACGCCGCACCCGAACAATGGGGGGCGGCGACGCGTCGCGTGGATTTCTACGATGTCAAGGCCGATCTGGAGGCGCTGTTGGCGCCGCGCAAGCCCTGTTTCCTGGCCGCTGCGCATCCGGCGCTGCATCCCGGTCGCTGCGCTGAAGTGGTGTTGGAACAGCAGGCGATCGGCTGGATCGGAGAGCTTCACCCGCGCCTGTCGCTGAAGTACGAACTCGGCGCTTCGCCAGTGGTGTTCGAACTCGAGCTCGATGCAGTGCTCGCAGCGGGGCTGCCCGATTATGTGGAGCCGTCGAAGTTCCCTTCCGTGGTACGGGATCTGGCACTGGTCGTGGCACACGATCTGCCCGTCCAGACGCTGCTGGATGGTCTGCGCCAAGCTGCGCCGGACATCGTCAGCGAGCTGGAAGTGTTTGACGTCTATCAAGGCAAAGGCATTGATCCTGACAAAAAAAGCCTTGCTATTCGGGTAGTTATGAAAGATACTCAGCGTACTCTCGCAGATGACGAGGTGGAGTCTGCGAGGTCGCGGTTAATCCGTTTTGCCGAGGAACGATTCTCGGCCAGACTGCGGGCATGACAGGTAGCGACAATGACTCTAACCAAAGCTGAACTTGCCGATTTGCTGTTCGAACGGGTCGGGCTCAACAAGCGTGAAGCAAAAGACATGGTCGAAGCGTTCTTTGAGGAGATCCGCAACGCCCTTGAAAACGGTGACAGCGTCAAGTTGTCCGGTTTCGGCAATTTCCAATTGCGCGACAAGCCGCAACGCCCCGGGCGCAATCCCAAGACTGGTGAAGAGATCCCCATCACGGCGCGCCGGGTGGTGACATTCCATGCCAGCCAGAAGCTCAAGACGGCCGTCGAGCAATTGAGTAATGCCTCCAAGCAGCAGCAATCCTAAGGACGAGTTGCCGCCAATCCCGGCGAAGCGCTACTTCACCATCGGTGAAGTCAGCGAGTTGTGCGGCGTCAAGCCGCACGTTCTGCGCTATTGGGAGCAGGAGTTCACGCAACTCAAGCCGGTCAAGCGACGTGGCAACCGGCGCTACTATCAGCACCATGAAGTGCTTCTGGTGCGCCGCATTCGCGAGTTGCTCTACCAGGAGGGATTCACGATCAGCGGGGCGCGCAATCGGCTCGAGGAATACGGGGCGCGCAGCGCCTCTGCAGTGGCGGAGGAGCCTGAGACTGCAGCTGCGCAACCGGACATCACGGATACCGCGGCCTTGCGCGGCGAGCTGCGCGAGATCCTCGACATTCTGCGCGGCTGAGTTCCGCGCTACCCGGATTCGCCTGCGAAAGCTGCTATACTCTCGGCCTCGTGTCGGGGCGTAGCGCAGCCTGGTAGCGCACTTGCATGGGGTGCAAGGGGTCGCGAGTTCGAATCCCGCCGCCCCGACCATTTCCCTTCAGCCGGTCCGGCCGTCAGCCGGGGTACCCGGCAGGCGCGTGCTCGATCCCGCTCCACGTTTTTCCGGATCTCTCATGCGCATCCTGATTTCCAACGACGACGGATATTTCTCGCCGGGCATCGCGGCGCTCCATGCTGCCCTGGCCGATCTGGCGGATGTCACCGTGGTCGCACCCGAGCGCGATCGCAGCGGCGCCTCGAATTCCCTGACGCTCGATCGTCCGCTGTCCTTGCGGCGTGCGCCTAACGGCTTCCATCACGTGAATGGCACGCCGACCGATTGCGTGCACCTTGCGGTGACGGGCATGCTCGACCATCTGCCCGACATAGTGGTTTCCGGCATCAACCATGGCGCCAACATGGGCGACGACACGATTTATTCCGGCACGGTTGCAGCCGCCACCGAAGGCTACCTGCTCGGCATACCGTCCATTGCTGTTTCGCTGTGCAGTCGCGAGGCGGAATACCTTGATACGGCCGCAGGTGTCGCGCGTGATCTGGTAAAGCGGTTCATCGCATCGCCGTTCGGCGAACCGGTGTTGCTGAATGTGAATGTGCCGAACCTGCCTGTTTCGTCGCTGCGCGGCATGCGCGTCACGCGACTGGGCAAGCGGCACAAGGCCGAGCCGGTGATCAAGGCGACCAATCCGCGCAACGAGGTGATCTACTGGGTCGGCGCGGCCGGCGAGGCGCGGGACGACGGGGCGGGCACCGACTTCCATTCAGTGGCGGGTGGCTTCGTGTCGATCACGCCGCTGCAGATTGATCTGACGCATAATGCGCAGATGAAAAGCGTCTCTGCCTGGATGGATGAACGATAGGCTTCACGGCGCCGCCCACGCGGCTCACCGCACGCGCGCGCGAATGGTGGAGCGCCTGCGCGAGCAGGGCGTGCGCGACGAACGCGTGCTGGCTGCCATGGCGGCAGTGCCGAGACATCTGTTCGTCGAAGAGGCGCTTGCGCATCGTGCCTACGAGGACACCGCGCTGCCCCTCGGTTTCCAGCAGACCATCTCGCAGCCTTTTGTCGTTGCGCGCATGATCGAGCTGCTGGCCGTCGGACGTCCGCTGGGCAAGACGCTCGAAGTCGGTACAGGTTGCGGTTATCAAGCAGCCGTGCTTTCGCACATGGCGACCGACGTCTATTCGGTCGAGCGCATCGCGCCGTTGCTCGAGCGCGCCAAGCGAAACCTTCGCCATCTGCGGTTGCCGAATGTGAGGCTCAAACATGCCGATGGCAGCCTCGGTCTTCCCGAAGCGGCGCCATTCGATACAATCATCGTCGCAGCAGCCGGCCCGACCATTCCGCAAGCATTGCTCGATCAGCTTGCGCCGGGCGGACGTCTGCTGATGCCCGTCGGTCCGTCGTGGGAACAGGTTCTCGTCATGATGGAGCGCCGGGCCAACGGATTTTCAGAAACCCGGCTCGATCCCGTGCGGTTCGTGCCGCTGGTTGCAGGAGTGGAATGACAATAAAAGCCCCGTCTGCAGGCGGGCGGCTGCTGCTGTTGCTCGGATGTGCGTTTGTCGCCGGGTGCGCCAGTACCGCGCCGGGGCCTGCGCCCATACTCGACCGCAGCGCGCCGCGTGCGCCGGCCACCACCGCGTCGACGCCAGCCGCCGTGCCGGCCGAGCCCGGCACGCACGTCGTGCAGCGGGGCGATACGCTCTACGGCATCGCGCGCCAGTACAACCAGGATCCGAAGAACATCATCATCTGGAATCGGATCGAGAATCCCAACGCCATCGCGCCCGGGCAGCGCGTCCGGGTGGCGCCGCCGGGCACCACTGCCGCCGTTGCGCCGGCAGCGGGAACGGCTGGCGTCGAGGTCAAACCGATCGTTCCGCCGGGTGGCGTCGAGTCCAGGCCGCTTGCGGCTGGCGGCGAGGTGGCGTCCGAGCCGTTCGCGCCTGCTGCCCCGGCTGCGACGCCGGTGGGCGAGGCGCGTCCGGAGACCCGGCCGCCCGCGGCAGGTGGCGCGGCCATCAAGCGCGAGCCGCGCGGCGGCAAGCAGCCCTACAGCGAACAGGCGTGGGAAAAGGCGCGGGCAGGCGAGGAGGCTGCGACCGGCGCACCGGCCGTCGCCGCAGCGCCTGCCGTGACGGAGGGCAAGCCTGCCGGAAAGCCGGAGAACAAGGCCGAAACGAAAGCCGAAAGCAAGCCGGAAGGCGCCAACGGCGCTGCTGGCGAGGCGAAATTGCCGCCTGCAGAGCCGCGCCCGGCCGACGCCAACGGCATGGACTGGGCGTGGCCGACCAGCGGCAAGGTGGTGGGCAATTTCAACGACTCGACCAGCAAGGGCATCGACATCGGCGGCAAGCTGGGCGACCCGGTGCTCGCCGCCGCGTCCGGCAAGGTGCTCTACGCGGGCCAGGATCTGCGCGGCTACGGCAAGCTGGTGGTGGTCAAGCACAGCAACCAGTACCTTTCGGTCTATGCGCACAACAGCGAGATTCTCGTCAAGGAGGGACAGGCGGTGGGCAAGGGGCAGAAGATCGCGGAACTCGGCAAGAGCGACGCGTCTGAACCCAAATTGCATTTCGAGATCCGCCGCCAGGGCAAGCCGGTGGATCCGCTGCAATACCTTCCTGCCCGCTGAGGTGCCGCGATGTCGACGGATTTCCCGATTTCCGACGACGAAGAACCGCAGGCGGGTGCCACGCTTCCCGGCCCTGAGCCGGTGGCCGAGGTCAGTGCGCCCGACACCGAGTTCCTCAACGACGTCACCCAGCTCTACCTGAACGAGATCGGCGCCAACCCGTTGCTCACGCCGGAGCAGGAAGGGCGGCTCTCGCGCGCTGCGCGCGACGGCGACTTCGAGGCGCGGCAGAAGATGATCGAGCACAACCTGCGCCTGGTGGTGAACATCGCCAAGCATTACCTCAATCGCGGCATTCCGCTGCTCGACCTGGTGGAGGAGGGCAACCTCGGCCTGATCCACGCGCTGGAGAAGTTCGATCCGGAACGCGGCTTCCGCTTTTCCACCTACGCGACCTGGTGGATCCGCCAGAACATCGAGCGCGCGATCATGAACCAGTCACGCACCATCCGCCTGCCGGTGCACGTGGTCAAGGAACTCAACCAGGTGCTGCGCGCGCAGCGCCAGCTCGAAGCCACCGGCAACGGCGAAACCAGCCCGGAGGACATCGCGCGCCGGCTCGACAAATCGGTCGATGACGTGCGGCACATCCTTGCGCTCAATGAACATACTGCTTCGCTCGATGCGCCGCTGGACATCGATCCGAACCTCTCGATCGGCGAATCGCTCGCCGACGACGACGCCGAGACGCCCGAAACGCAGATCCAGAACGCCGAGATCGAGAGCCTGATCGGCGAATGGATTGGCCTGCTCGGCGACAAGCAGCGCACCGTGATCGAGCACCGCTACGGGCTCAACGGCAGCGAGGCGCAGACGCTGGAAGAACTGGCCGATCGACTCGGCCTGACGCGCGAGCGCGTGCGCCAGATCCAGCTCGAAGGCCTGGCGCAATTGCGTCGCATCCTCAAGCGCAACGGCGTCTCCAAGGACGTCCTGTTCTGAAATCAGGCAGGCCTGGAAGCAGCATGGATAGGCAGTCCTGCGAATGCCAGCCTGCAGAGGTCCGGTCCATGCGCCTTGCAGGGTATGCCGGCTGGCGAGCGCCTATCCATGCGGCCTGCAGCCCGGCGGGTCGCTGAGGCGTCAGCCGGTCATTCGTCGCGCGGGACACTGCGAACGAGGTAGCCGCCGGATTTCTCGTCGTGCGCCAGGCGCAGCATGCCGCGTGATTCCGCGTCCTTCAGCAGGTCGTTGAAGCTGCGATAGCCGTAGTAGCTTTCGTTGAAGCCGGGCTTGCGCCGCTTGAGCGCCTGCTTGACCATCGAGCCCCAGAGTTTCTCCTCCTCGCCTCGCTCGCGCTGCAATGCGTCGACGGTTTCCAGCGTCAGCTCGAGCGCTTCGACACGGCGCGTTTCCTCGGTCCTTTGTTCGACGGAGTCCTCTGCCGCCACCGACTCGGCGATCGAATCGCCGGACGCCTCGCCCGTGCCGTCGGGCTTCTCCCCACGGCGCACGGTTTTCTTGGCGGTTTTCGGCTCCTGATTGCCGTTCTGTTTCTTGGGTGCCGGCGCGGCAGTGCGCTTTTTCTTCTGCGCTTCCTCGCGCACCAGGTCGTCGTAGAAGATGAAATCGTCGCAGTTTGCGGTGAGCAGATCCGAGGTCGACTTCTTCACGCCGACGCCGATCACCAGCTTGTTGTTCTCGCGCAGCTTCGACACCAGCGGCGAGAAATCCGAGTCGCCGCTGATGATGACGAAGGTATCGACGTGCGACTTGGTGTAGCAGAGATCCAGCGCGTCGACCACCATGCGGATGTCCGCGGAGTTCTTGCCGCTCTGGCGCACGTGCGGAATCTCGATCAGTTCGAAGGCCGCCTCGTGCATGCCGGCCTTGAAGTTCTTGTAGCGCTCCCAGTCGCAGTAGGCTTTCTTGACCACGATGCTGCCCTTGAGCAGCAGGCGCTCGAGCACCTTGGCGATATCGAACTTCGGGTACTTCGCTTCCTGCACGCCGAGTGCGACGTTCTCGAAGTCGCAGAACAGCGCCATGTTGCGGATTTCAGATTGTCCAGCCATCTGCGGGATTCTCCTGTCTCTTTCTCTCTATTTGCCGTCGACGGCAAGCGCGTCGCGCGGGTCAGATGCGGCGTCGGCGTCGGGCGGGATGAAATCGGTGCGCAGCCAGCCGCGCACGCTGTTGATGAACCAGACCGACTGCGCGCGTGCGAGGTCGGCCTTGTGGATCACGCGTTCCGTGATGCCGCCCTGATCGAGCAGGTCAGCGCGCAGGGTGCCCGGCAGCAGACCGCACGCGATCGGCGGCGTGTAGCGCTGGCCGTCCAGCTCAACCACCACGTTTCCGCGCGTGAATTCGGTCAGTTCGCCGTCCTCGTTCCACAACAGCACGTCGAATGCATCGGGGTGCGCCGCCGTCTGGGCATCGTAGAAACCGCGCTGTGTGGTCTTGTGGTAGAGCAGGCGGTTGGCGCGCGCCATCGGCGTGCGGGCCAGCGCGACGCGCACCTGCTGCGGGTCGCGTTCGGGCAGTGCCGTGCCCTCGATGCGCACCGTGCCGTCCTTGGCGAGCAGCAGGCGCACACGGTGGCGTCCTGCCGGGTGGGCGGCCGCGAACGCGTAAAGCGCGTGATGCAGCGTCTCGCGGTCGTAGGCAAAGCCGAGCGCGTCGGCGGATTGGGTGAGCCGCGTCAGATGGCGCGAGCGCAGGGTATAGACCGCGTCCTGCAGCAGCAGGGTTTCGAACAGCTCGAAGGATTCCGGCTCGCGGGTCAGGAAATGCGATTTCGTGATGACCTCCGCATGCTCGTCCTGGGCATCGGACGACCAGGTGATGCCGCTGCCCAGCCCGCACCCCATCGACCCGTCATGGGTGTCGAGCGTGACGGTGCGAATCGGCACGCTAAACACCGCGCCCTGCGGGCCGACCATGCCGATCGCGCCGCAGTATGCGCCGCGCGGCGTGCGCTCCAGCCCGGCAATGATTTCCATCGCCTTGATCTTGGGCGCGCCGGTGACCGAACCGCAGGGGAAAAGCGCGCAGAACACATCCTCCAGGCTGACATCGGGCCGCGTGCGCGCGGCGACGGTGGATGTCATCTGGAACAGCGTCGGGTAACGTTCGATCGAGAACAGTTTGGGCACCGATACGCCGCCGGGCATCGAGAGCCGCGTCAGGTCGTTGCGCAGCAGGTCGACGATCATCACGTTCTCGGCGCGGTTCTTTTCCGACTGATAAAGCGACTCGGCGATTGCGGCGTCCTCCGCCGCCCAGCGGCCGCGCGGCGCGGTGCCCTTCATCGGGCGTGCCGTGAGCAGGCCACCGGTCTCTTCGCCGGGTTTCTCGCCTGGCGCGGCGATTTCCCAGCGGAAGAACAGCTCGGGCGAGGCCGACAGCAGGCGGTAGCGCCCGAAATCGAGATAGGCGCAATAGTCGCTTGCCTGCGCCAGGCGTAACTGCTCGTAATACGCGAAGTCGTCGCCGTCGAGTCGCGACGTCGTGCGTACCGTGTAGTTCACCTGGTAGGTGTCGCCGCGCCGGATCGCGGCACGTATCGTTTCGATGTCGGCGCAGAAATCGGCCTCGCTCGTGTCGAGCTGCCATTCGGGGCGGGCGAAGCTGCCTGCGGCGCGGCGCCACACGTCGTCGGCTGTGCGATCGAAGATGCCGAAGCACAGCAGTGGCAAGGGGCCGGGATGCCGCGTGCGGCAGGCCGCATCGAATGCCGGCGCCGCCTCGTAGCTCACGAAGCCTGCGGCGTATTGGCCGGCAAGGCGCGCCGCGTCGATGCGTTGCAGCGCCGGGCGCACCTCGTCCAGGGTGTGCGCGACGACGATTTCCAGCGGATCGGCGAATACCTGCCGCGTGCGCAGCCCGTTGGCGTTGGCAAAGTCAAAAACCAGCCTCAAGGAACGTTCTCGGGGTATGCCCGCAAGGGCGATGTCGCGAGGGTATCACCTTGGGCGGCTGCGGGCACGCGCGGCGCTGCTCCGCTCCGCAAGAAGCCGAAGGCCCCGCATTGCGGGGCCTCGGACCGCCGACCGTGTGCGTGCGTCAGAGCTTGAAGCGCGCGACGGCCTCCTGCAATCCGCGCGACATGTCGGCCAGGCGGCGCGCCGTTTCGCCCGTCTGCAGCGTGGCGACGCTGTTGCTTTCGGCCATCTGCGCGATGCTGTCGACGTGGCGCGCAATCTCGTTGGTGGCCGCGCGCTGCTCCTCGATCGCCGCGCTGATGTCGCCGACCGTGGTCGCCACGCGCTGCGTGCTGCTGTCGATGCTGGTGATCGCGACGCCTGCCTGACGGGCCAGCGCAACGCCGCTTTCGACCTTGCTCACGCCCTGCTGCATGCTCAGAACCGCTTCCGAGGTGCCGCGCGTGATCGTCTCGATCATGCCGCCGATCTCCTTGGTGGACGATGCGGTGCGCTCGGCGAGCTTGCGCACTTCGTCGGCCACCACCGCGAAACCACGGCCCTGCTCGCCGGCGCGCGCGGCTTCGATCGCCGCATTCAGCGCCAGCAGATTGGTCTGTTCCGCGACTTCGTCGATGACCTTGACGATGGAGCGGATCTGCGCCGACTGCCGGCCGAGTTCCTGGATCACGTTCGACGAGTGCTGCACCGCCTCGGCAATGTGGGAAACCTCGCTCACCACGTTGCCGATCACGCTCGCGCCCTCATGCGAGGCCGTGCCGGCCTCCTTCGACAGGTTATTGGCTTCGCGTGCGTTGTCCGCCACGTGACTCACGCTGACGGCCATCTGCTCGACCGCGGCGGCGATCGAGGATGCCGCTTCGCTTTGCTGGGTCGTGCTGCGCGTGATGTTGTCCGACGAGGTGGCGAGCAGCGCGGCAGACTCCGACACCGTGGTGGCGTGCGTTGCGAGTTCCGCGACCAGCTTGAGCAGCGCCTTGCGCGAGCTGTCGTACTCGTAGGCCAGCCAAGAGAAATCGTCCTTGCCGGCAATCTTGAGCTTGCAGGTCAGGTCGCCGGCGGCGAGCTGGTGCAGGGCGTTGACCACCATTTCAGCCCGCTGGGCAAAGTGCTTCCCGGCGTAGATTGCGAAGGCAATCAGTATCGCGACAGCACCGAACTCGATCGCGAACACCACGAGCCACCGCGTGGCGCCTGCACTGTCCACGCCGAGAAAGCGGCCTGCCAGGGAAGCGGCGATCTGAACCAGTGTCGCGAGCGCGGCAAAAGCCCAGAAGCACTTCTTTATGCTCAATTTTTCCATGTCGTCTCTCCTCCGGAACACCCCGGTTACCGAGTTGGTAACGGTTCTCGCCTCGCGGACTTGAGCAAGTGGGCTGCGACGAAGTGTGACGAATTGGGGGGCGAAACGCTGGAAGGGCGTGCTGCCGCGACTGGCGTCGGCAATGCGGCGCCGCAGCGTGAACAGGGGCGGCTGCGCGTCGTTCAGACGGCCTGCGGGCCGAGGTAGAAGGTGACGACGCGATCGCCTACGAGCGTAACGGCACCGGTGCGGCGGTTGTTGCCGGTATCGCTGTACTCAAATTTGTATACCCGTTTCAGGCGCAGGCGCCCCTCGTCGTCACGCGCCGGCCGGATGCTGTCGACCGCGACCGTGTCATCCAGCAGCAACAGGCCTTCCGCTGCACAGGCGGCACGCGATTCGCGCAGGCAGGCCTCGCGCGCCTTGAGGCTGTCCATCCAGAGCCAGAACAGCGCGGCGAGCAGCAGCAATCCGAATAATTCGAGCGCAGTCATCGGGCGACGCCGGGAAGAATTTCACAGGGGCGATTATCGCCCCTGTGGCGCGCTTGCCGGCGTCGTGCGGACTCAGGGTTCACCCCAATTTCGGCGATAGTACGGGTACGGCGCGTAATCACGGTGGCGATGCCACGGCCGCACCACCACCGGCGGCGGCACGATCACGGCCGGGCCCGGGTCGGCGTGGTGATACCGCGGACCGGCCGGCAGGACGATGCAGCCGGAAAGGGCCAGGGCGGCGGTTGCGGCAACAAGCAGTGTTTTCATCACGTCGATCTCCTGTAGTGGCACGACACGAGCAATCAACGTTCTTGGCACATGAAATGCTGTCGCAAAATTGTTTCCGCATGCTACGGTGATTACAAAGCGGAAACACTTCCATCGTTGCGCCGCACTGCTTCGTCTGATCTGGATCAGTGATGGCTGCGATGGCGAATGCCATAGTCTGACCGACGTCCGAAACCCGTGCCGCCCAACCATCCGATGAACGAACTTTCCACCCGAATCGATCCATCGCGCATCGTCAACCGCGTGGTTGCGCACCATGATGGTGATGTGCACGAACTGGTGCAGATCCTGCGCGAGGTGCAGGAAGCGCTCGACTGGATATCGCCCGAAACCATCGATTGTCTGGTCGCCGCGCTCGGCGTGCCTCGCACCAAGATCGAGGCGGTCGCCGGTTTCTATTCCTTCTTTTACCTCGTGCCGCGCGGCCGCTATCGCGTGCTGTTCTCCGACAACATCACCGATCGCATGGCGGGTAGCGAGGCGCTGAAGAACCGCATGTGCCGCAATCTCTGGATCGAGCCCGGCAAGGTGTCGGAAGATGGCTTGGTCAGCGTCGATCTGACCTCCTGCACCGGCATGTGTGACCAGGGTCCGGGCATGCTGGTGAACAATCGCGCGATCACCCGCCTCGACGACGCACGCCTCGACGCGATCTGCGAACTGATACGCGACACGGTGCCGCTCGAGCAGTGGCCGGCCGACTTCTTCCGCGTCGACAGCAACGTCCGCCGCGCCGACATGCTCCTGGGGGGCGACATGGCACCTGGCGCTGCCATGAAGGCGGCCACCACCCGCGGTGCCGCGGGCATGCTCGAGGAGCTTCGGCTTGCGGGCCTGCGCGGGCGGGGCGGCGCGGGTTTTGCCACCGCGACCAAATGGTCGATGTGCCGCGAGGCAGCGGGCGAGGCGCATTACGTCGTGTGCAATGCCGACGAAGGCGAGCCGGGCACCTTCAAGGATCGCGTACTGCTCACGGAACGTCCCGATCTCGTGTTCGAGGGCATGACACTGTGCGCGCAGGTGCTCGGCGCCCAGCGCGGCTTCCTGTATCTGCGCGGCGAATACCGCTACCTGCTCGATGCTCTTCAGGCCGTACTCGAGCGGCGCCGTACGGCCGGCCTGCTCGGCCGTTCGATCATGGGCATCGACGGCTTCGATTTCGACATCCGGATCCATATCGGCGCCGGTGCCTACGTCTGCGGCGAGGAATCGGCGCTGATCGAATCGCTCGAGGGCAAGCGCGGCACGCCGCGCAACCGCCCGCCGTTCCCGGTGACCTGCGGCTATCGCGACCAGCCCACCGTGGTGAACAACGTCGAAACCTTCGCTTCGGCCGCCCTGATCGGCCTGCACGGCGGCGTGTGGTTCGCCGCGGTCGGCAGCGGCCAGTCCGCCGGTACCAAGCTGCTCAGCGTGTCCGGCGATTGCGAGCGTCCGGGCATCTACGAATATCCCTTCGGCGTCACGATCGCACAAGTGCTGGAGGACTGCGGCGCCGAAGACACGCAGGCGGTGCAGGTCGGCGGGCCCTCGGGCATGTGCATCGCGGCGAGCGAGTTTTCGCGCCGCATCGCGTTCGAGGACGTGCCCACCGCCGGCGCCTTCATGGCATTCGGCGCCCAGCGCGACATGTTCGACGTCGCGCGCAACTTCACGCGCTTCTTTGCGCATGAGAGCTGCGGCTTCTGCACACCGTGCCGTGTCGGTACCTCGCTGCTCAACAACCTGATGGACAAGCTCGCGCGCGGGCAGGGTTCGCCCTACGACTTCAGCGAGATCGAAAAGCTCAACCGGCGCCTGCAGTCGCTCTCGCATTGCGGGCTCGGCCACTCGGCCTGCAACCCGGTGCTCGAGACGATCGCCAAGTTCCGCTCGAGCTACGAGCGCCGGCTGGTGCACACCGACTACGTGCCGGCCTTCGACCTCGATCGTGCCTTGTCGGCCGCGCGTCAGATGACGCGGCGCAAGGATGCCGGCGCCCATATCGGAGAGGATTCATGAGCGGCAGCTTCAAACTCGATGGTCGCGAGATTCCGTTCCGCGATGGACAGACCATCCTGCAGGCCGCGCAGGACGCCGGGCAGGACATCCCGCACCTGTGCTATCACCCGGACTTCAAACCACACGGCTCGTGCAAGGTCTGTTCGGTGCGCATCGACGGTCGCACCGCTGCGTCCTGCACCACGCCGGCGCGCGACGGCATGCAGGTAGACAGCAACGTGCCCGAGGTGAACGAGGAACGGCGCACGCTGCTGCAGATGCTGTTTGTCGAAGGCAATCATTTCTGTCCCTCGTGCGAGAAAAGCGGTGCCTGCCGCCTGCAGGCCACGGCCTATCAGGTGCAGATGGTGTCGCCGCATTTCGATCACTTCTTCCCCGACCGGCCGGTCGATGCCTCGCATCCGGACTACCTGCTCGATACCAATCGCTGCATCCTGTGTTCGCTGTGCGTGCGTGCCAGCCGCGATGTCGACGGCAAGAACGTGTTTGCGCTTTCGGGCCGCGGCATCCGCACGCACCTGATCGTCAACGCGGCCTCGGGCCGGCTCGGCGACACCGATTTCAGCGCCGGGGACAAGGCCGCACACGTCTGCCCGGTGGGCGTGATCCTGAAGAAGCGCGTCGGTTTCGCGGTGCCGATCGGCCAGCGGCCGTTCGACCTCGCGCCGGCGGAGGAATGAGCATGGCCGACGTGACCCTGCCCGCGAAGTTCCGTGTCGCCACCGCCTCGCTTGCCGGCTGCTTCGGCTGCCACATGTCGTTTCTCGACATCGACGAACGCCTGTTCGATCTGGTCAAGCACGTCGAGTTCGACCGCTCGCCGCTGACCGACATCAAACACGTCGGCAAGTGCGACATCGGCCTGATCGAGGGCGGCGTCTGCAACACCGAGAACGTGCACGTGCTGCGCGAATTTCGCCACAACTGCCGCATCCTGGTGGCGGTCGGCGCCTGCGCGATCAACGGCGGACTGCCGGCGCAACGCAACCACCTGCCGCTCGAAGGCGTGCTGCAGGAGGTGTACCAGACCAGCCCCGGCCTCGCCGCCGGCCTGATCCCCGATGACCCCGAGCTGCCCCTGCCGCTCGACAAGGTGCACCCGCTGCACGAAGTGGTGCATGTCGACTACGTGATACCGGGCTGTCCACCGTCGGCAGACGCGATCTGGTCGGTGCTGGGCGACCTGATCGCCGGCCGCGAACCCGCCCTGGCGCAGCGGCTGATCCATTTCGATTGAGGTTGCTGATGAGAGCCAGTCTGGAAACGGCCCCCGACATTCCGAACCTGAAACGCGTGGCGATCGATCCGATCTCGCGCGTCGAAGGGCACGGCAAGATCACGCTGCTGCTCGACGACCACAATCGCGTGCACCAAGTGCGCCTGCACATCGTCGAATTCCGCGGCTTCGAGAAATTCATCCAGGGCCGGCCCTACTGGGAAGTGCCGGTGATGGTGCAGCGCCTGTGCGGCATCTGCCCGGTGAGCCATCACCTTGCCGCATCGAAGGCGCTCGACGTCATCGTCGGCGCGCGCCACCTCACCCCGGCGGCAGAGAAGCTGCGCCGGCTGATGCACTACGGCCAGATCCTGCAGTCGCACGCGTTGCACTTCTACCACCTGTGCACCCCCGACCTGCTGTTCGGCTTCGACAGCGACGCGGCCCGGCGCAACATCGTCGAGATCGCCGCGCAGCACCCCGAGACGGCGCGCAAGGGCGTGCTGATCCGCAAGTTCGGACAGGAAGTGATCCGTCATACCGCCGGCAAGCGCATCCATGGTACCGGCTCGGTGCCCGGCGGCGTCAACAAGTCGCTCACGGCGGCGGAGCGCAACGAACTGCTGGCGCACATCTACGACATCGTGCACTGGAGCCGCGAGGCCGTCGCGCTGGTCAAGGAACTCCATGCGCAGCAGCCGGCGCTCTACAACAGCTTCGGGGCGGTGCGCGCCAAGACCATGTCCCTGATCGGCGCCGGCGGGCAGATGGATCTCTACGACGGCCGGCTGCGCGCGCGCGACGAAAACGGCGCGCTGATCTTCGACGGCATCGACTACGCCGGATACGGCAGCCTGATCGAGGAACAGGTCAAGCCGTGGAGCTACATGAAGTTTCCCTACCTCAAGTCCTTCGGCGCCGAGGACGGCTGGTATCGTGTCGGTCCCTTGTCGCGCGTGCAGAACTGCGACGTGATCCCGACGCCGCTGGCGGAGATCGAGCGCCGCGAGTTCGTCGACTACTCGGGCGGTGCGCCGAGCCAGGCGCCGCTGGGCTACCACTGGGCGCGCATGATCGAGATGCTGCATGCCGCCGAGACGATCAAGGATCTGCTCCATGACGAAGACGTGCTGGGCGACGCCCTCGTCACCAGCGGCGAGCGGGCGCAGGAGGGGGTGGGCGTGATCGAAGCGCCGCGCGGCACGCTGATCCACCACTATCGCGTGGACGAGAACGATCTGGTCACGATGTGCAACCTGATCGTCTCGACCACGCACAACAACCAGGCGATGAACGAGTCGGTGCGCGAGGTGGCGCGCCGCTACCTGAACGGCCGCGACGTGACGGAGGGGCTGCTCAACCACCTCGAGGTGGCGATCCGTGCTTTCGATCCCTGCCTGTCGTGCGCGACGCATGCGCTGGGCCGCATGCCGCTGATCGTGGAACTGCTCGATCCCGATGGCGAACTCGTCAGCAGCCTGCAGCGCGATTGAAGCGATCGTCGCGCCGATACTCGTGATCGGCATCGGCAATCCGAGCCGCGGCGACGATGCGCTCGGACCCGTCTGCCTCGAGCGCCTCGCTGCGTCCCCGGCGCCCGGCGTCGAACTGCTCACCGATTTTCAGCTGCAGATCGAACATGCGCTCGACCTCGACGGCCGCGCGCTGGTGGTATTCGTCGATGCCAGCGTGGCCGCGCCGGCGCCATACAGCCTGGCGCCGATCGGCGAGGCGCCGGCCGAGCCGGCGTTCAGCCACGCCCTGAGTCCGGCCCAACTGCTGGACGTGTATCGGCGCGTGCAGCGCCGCGCGCCGCCCCGCGCCATGGTGCTGGCGATCCGTGGTGAAGCCTTCGAACTCGGCGATGGGCTATCCGCCCGCGCGAGCGCCAACCTGGAAATGGCCCTGGCGGCGCTCGCGGCGCTGCTCGCCGAAGCCGCGCCGGCGCGCGCCGCGGTTTGAAGGTCATGTCGATGCGGTAGAAGTTTGCGGCGGCGCGCAAGCACCCGTCGTATCATGCGCACTTCCGAACGACCAATCGTTCGCCAGGGTTCCGGCAGACGCAGAAGGGATGGCGATGGCAGTACTGTGGATGGCCGGCATTCCGATCGACGCCGGCGACGATGAACTGATGGACTTTCTCGAACGCTACGGCTTTCCGCTTGCCGATGCGGTTGCGTGGCTCGGCGGAGACGGATCCCAGCCCGCCGCGCTGGTGACCTTCGAACGCATGGGCGAGGCGAAGCTGCGCGAGCTCGCGCTGCGCATCGACGGTGTGGTGTGGAACGAAAGCCGCATTCACGCCAGCGTGGCGGACAGCCGGCACATGTAGGGCGGACTACGGTGTTCGGCGTCAATCTGTTCGCACTCTTCCGGCACGACGATGCGGGGGGCGATGCCTCGCGCGGCATGAACGATTTCGTCGACGGCGCCCTGGAGCGCGTGGTGCGCATGACCAACCCGCGCCTGCGCCTGCTCGAACGCTGGCGCGAGCGCCTGCGGCCGGCCGCGGAGATCGCCAGTGCCTATGCCCACGGCGTGGCCCGCGGGCTGCCCGCTGCGCTCGATGCTGATCCAACGCGGTGGGCCGGGAACGACTCGCTGCGCGCGTTCTTCGTCCAGCGCGACGAAGTCGCCGAGGTCTATGGCGCCTCGCAGGAACTGCGCCGCCTGTTTCGCCGCGAACCGCTGATCGACGAAGCCTGGGCGATTCTCGCCATGCAGGTCAGCGAACAGAAAGTGCTCGGCATGGCGCTCGACGGCGATACCGTGCAGCGCGACGTGGTGCAGACCACGCTGAGTTTTTCGCGCCATCGCGTGCGCGTCTGTGCCGGCAGCGAGGACGGGTTGCGCGAGGCCGTTGCCTGGCAGGTGATCGACCAGCTCGCGCTACGCACCCTGTCGCGGCTGACACGGCTGGAGGACTGGCGTCACGAACTCGAGATCGATCGCGCGCTGCTCGAGGCACGCCTGCGCATGCTCAGACGCGAAGGGGCGGGCATGGACGGCAACCAGCCTGATGCCACGGCACTCGCCCGCCTGGAGGCGAAACTCGACGCCAATGCGCGCGAGCTCGATCAGGCCGGCGGCGGCACCCAGGCACTCGAGCGGGCGCTGGAGGTGCTGCGTGACACGCTCGCGACGCCAGCGGTGCTGGTGCGCTGCGCGCCGCGCCGCGAGATTCTCTCGACCGTCAATGTGCGTCTTGCGCCGCCGGTGGACGGGCCGCATCTGGCTATCGAATTCGTCGAAACGTATCTCGACGGCGACCCCCCGGTGACGATTGCCGTGATGCCGACGCGCTTCCCGCGCCTCGCCATGCCGGCATCGCGGCCCGGCATGGCACAGCGCGGCCGCGCGCTGCTCTGAGGCAAATCGACGACGCCACCGGCCTGCAAGGCGCATTGGCCGGCCGGTTCCAGCCGGCCATGCCGGCAAGTCGCATGCATCGGCGTCCGGCGGGCATGCTGCCCGGAGACGGCGTATCCATGCGGGGTGCAGGCCTGCCCGTTACATAACGGAGCGCCGCAACGCGGCGCGGTACAGCGCGCAGTCGGCCCGCAGCAGTAGCAGCGCCGTGTGCAGCGAACTGCAGCCGGCGGCCTCGTCGATCTCGTCGGCAACCCGCGATGCGGTTTCGGTCGCCGTGTGGCCTGCGTGTCGCGCGCACCCGTCCGGATCGGACAGTCTGCGCAGCGCGGTGAATCGATCTACGTCGGGCAAGGCCGGGCGCGGCGCGTTCTGTTGCGCGTCCAAGGCTTGCAACGGGGTGGTCCACCGTTGCTTGGCGGTGGTGGACAGCAGCGCCGACCGTTCGATCTGCTGCACGATTCCGCCCAGGCCCTGCGGAAAGAAGCGGTCGAGCAGGTCGGCGGCCGAGGGCGTGCCGGGTGCGAACCGTCTCAGCGGCAAGGGCGTCGCACGCGCCTGTACCGACTCCAGCGTCGCGCGCAAGCGGCGGGCGAGGTCGTGCAGCGTTTGCGTCTGCGCGATGATGCTGCCTTCGAAGCGCTCCACGGCATCGCGCCCCTGGTGCAGCAGCAACTCGATTGCGTCGAAGCGGTCGTGCCACGCGCGTCGCACCGCCTCGTCGATGTCGCGCTGTTCGTCGATGCGTGCGAACACCGCGTGGCGGCGCCGTGAGACGTCGGCTGCGGCTGCGGCGCAGGCGTCTTCGGCCGGGTCGCGCGAGGCGTGCATGCCTGCCGCGATGCCGAGTGCGCGCATGGCAGCGGCAGAATCGCCCCGGCGCAGGCTGTCATGAACCGCATGCGTGCGTTGCTGCTGCGCGCGCATCAGGTCTAGCCGGTCCTGGCGCCGGTCCAGCCAGGCGTTCGACAAGCCGCGCCGTTCATCGAAGTCCCGAGGCATGGCTGTCTCCACGTTGGTTTCGTCGCGCATCAGGCATTTAGTGACGTGCAGCTTGCGCCGGTACGTCACGGGTGACAATCGACTGCGCGGCATAGGCCGAAGGTGCAGCGACGCTACGATCCGTTGCGTGGGCGGCGTGCATTTACATTGGCTTACGTCGGGCGAACGTCACCTTGCACGGCTGGCAGCTAAGCTCGGGGCATCGACGAACATCAACGACGCAAGGGAGCTTCGACATGAAACTGACACGGGAATGGGTCACGCCGCTGGTGATGGGCAGCTTTGCGCTGCTTGCCGTCACCGGCATTCTGATGTTCTTCCACGCCGACAGCGGCCTCAACAAGCTGGCGCACGAGTGGCTGAGCTGGATGCTGGTTGCTGCGGTGCTCGGGCACATGCTGGTCAATTTCGGCGCGGTCAAGCGCCACTTCTCCGCCACGCGCACGCGCGTCATCGCCGGCATCTTCGTCGCGCTGCTGCTGGCAAGCTTCATGCCGCTGGGCGGAAGCGGCAAGCCGCCGTTCGCCGCGCCGGTCGACGCGCTGGCACGCGCACCGTTGCCGGTGCTGGCGCAGGTTGCCGGCATGAGCGTGGACCAGGCGCGCGAGCGGCTCGCTGCACAGGGCGTGACCATCGACGATGCCGCGCCGACGCTATCGGCTGCCGTAGGCGGCGATCTGCGGCGCGAGGTACGGGCGCTCAACGGCTTGCTGGCCAGCGGCATGGGGCATTGAGCCCGTACCTTCTGCATAGTCCTTCCTGCACGTCGCGTTCAGCCATGCGCCGGATGTTGGGCGGGGGGCGTCATGCTTCAATGCTGCGTGCGACGCCGCGCGGCCACTGCCGCCGGGCAGACGTGAAGGAGGCGCAGCATGACGATAGCCGGCAGCGAACTCGGTGCGACCGGGCAGACGCAGTGGCACAACGGCGCACGCATTCCCGGCCCGCTGCGCTTTTTGCCCGGGGTGTACCTGGCGCCGAATGCGCCGTCGAAAGCCGTGACCAAGACGTTCAAGCAGGAGGCCATGCCGCCGCCGACGGGCACGTCGACCACCATGGTCGCAAGCGACATGAAGTGGAGCCTCGCGGGCACCGGCCGCGATTTCGGCGTCGGGGACGTGAAGCAGGGCGAACTTGCCAACTGCCCGCTGGCCGCACTGCTTGCCGCGCATGCGCACACCGAGTCGGGGCGCAAGCTGATCGGCACGTGGGTGAGCGAAAAAGCCGGTGCGATCGAAACGGATCTCGCCGCCATTGCCGGCAAGCTGGCCGAGGTGCCGCCGGGAAAGATCATCCGCTCGAATCGCTACTTCGCCGTCCAGCTCGGCGGCCAGGCATTTGACGTCAGCCCGGTACTCTACACCGATGAATCGCGCGATCCTTCACCGATCTACATGAGTTCGCCCGACAGCGCGTTGTGGCCGTGCATGATCGAGAAGGCCTTTGCCATCAAGGTCGGCACCTACGACGACCTCGATGACGACAGCAAGTGGACCGTGAACAGGATCTGGGAAACCGTGACCGGTGTGGCACCGGGCGGCTTTGCGGTCGTCAAGGGTACGCCCCAGTCGAAGATCGTCGAGGCGGCGAAGCATGCGTCGAGCATTCCGACCCTCGCCGCTTCGCGCGACGATGCGACCGAGGTCACCAGCCACCATGGATTTGCCGTGCTCGGAATGTCGAAAGGCAACATCAACCTCTATGACCCCAGTGCGGCGCGTACGCTGTCGATCTCGATCGACAAATTCCGCAGCAGCTTCCAGGCGATCTTCTTCACCGCGCAATGATGCGGCAGGCGTGCCGGCCGAAGGCGGGGTGACGCAGGCGGCGCGGCCCGCCCCGGTCAATCCGACGAGCCGCCGCCGCCGGAATCCCCGCCGCCTCCGGCGTCGCTTCCACCCGAATCGCCCCCCGAATCGCTGCCACCCGAGTCGGACGAATCGCTGCTCCAGGCGTCGCTGCCCGAGCTGCTGCTCCAGGTGTCGCCCTCGTTGCCGCTGCCGCGTCCGGCGCGTTGCGGCCGTGGCGAGAGGCGCGAGCGGATCGAATTGGTGATGACGAGCGAGCCGAAGAACCATCCGGTCGCGCCCACCGCATAGCCGAGCATGCCGGTCGCGTACGTGGCGACGATCGCGATGCCGGCAAGCGACGCGAGCGGAACGATCCATGTGCGCATGCCGTTGCCGCTGCGCCGCGTCGCTCCGCCTCCGGGCGCGGCGCGGGGCGACTTCATCGCCGCGCCACGTTTCATGCGGCGGCGAGCGGGGGCCGGTGCGGCGGGTAACGGTTCGGCCACCAGCGCCCAGCCCGCGACGACGATCCATGCGACGGCGAACGCGGCAGTCCAGCCGCCCTGCGAGACCCACAGCGTCAGCGCCGAAACCGCCAGGCAGGCGGCCACCGCCAGCGCACGCCGAAGCGGGCGCCAGGGCAGCATCAGCAGCAGCGGTACCAGCAGCATCGCCCCGATCAGCCCGAGCGCGCCCAGAAGCATGCGTTTCTCGGGTTCGCTCGGGTGGTAGGTGCGGCTGCCGTATGGTTCGTCTGCCGGGGCGGCGGCCTGCGGTTGCGCCGCCGGCCGCGCCGCGAGCACGCGGGAAATTTCCTCGGCCGCGGCATTGACCGCCGCGCCGGGTCCGGTCGCCTGCAACGCCGGGCGGACGTGTTCGGCGAGGATGCGCTTGGCGGTGGCGTCCGGCATGCTGCCCTCGAGGCCGTAGCCGGTGTGGATGCGCGTGCGGGGTGGTGGGTTGTTGACTGCCAGCAGGAACAGCAGGCCGTCGTCGACGCCCTTGCGGCCGAGTCGCCAGGTGGTGAAGACGCGTTGCGCGTAATCCTCCAGGGGTTCGGGCGTGGTGTGGTCGACCACCAGCACCACAACCTGCGCGCCATTCTGTTGGCGCAATTGCCGCAGCGTCGCATCGGCCTGCGCGATCTCGCCGGGCGCAAGCACGCCGGCGGCATCGACCACCGTGCCCTCGAGCGGCGGAATCGTGACCAGCGCAGCAGCGACGGCATCGGCCGCAGCAGGATCAACGCCGGGCAGCAGCAGGAGCAGCGCAAGCACGATGCCCCACGTCAGGCCGCGCGCCGATCCCTTGTGGCCCCGCGCAAATCCCGCCCGGCTCATCCCCATGTGAGCCTGCCGGGGCTGCGCACCGGCCGTCGAAATCACTGGAAGCATCCGAAGAACGGCGCGCCGCAGGGAATCGTCGTCTGCCGGGCATCCGCCGTCAGGTGAACCTGCGTCGGGCGCGTGAAACTGAAATCGGCACCGAGGTCCACGACCGCATTCTCGTCGAGTCCCGGCCAAGGGTCGATCGCCCACACGTGCCCTGCGAAGTCGGCGACCACGACGATGAAATGATCGCGCGCGCTGCCGCCGTGGATGCTGACGCCGACCACCAGCGGCGTGCGCTGCCTGAGCATCATGTCGGCACGCGCAGCGCTCGCGAAGCGCACGAAGCCCTGCGACAGCCTGCCGACCGGCGCCTTTGGCTTGACCTCGCCGTCCGCATCGTAGAGCGCGGCCGGCAGGCTGATCTTGTTGAATGCTTCGTTGTACTCCGACATCCGGCCGCCCCAATGGCTCTTCAGTGGCAGGGCGTGGTGGCGGCGGGCCCACCTGGAATGGAGAAAGTCGTTCAGGTGCTTGCTGCGATCGACGAGGCCGAGCAGTTTCAGCACCAGGAATTTCGACGATGCCAGGCACATGTTCGGCCCGTCACGCCCCTGCACCTCGCGCATCACCAGCAGCATGCCCCTGTTCATGGTCGGTCCCCCTGCGCATCGGTTCCGCCGATGTCCCGGTCGCGGCCTCCCGTTCGCCGCCGAAGCGAAGTCTAGATGCCCGCCGACAGGAAGCCCATCGGCCGAAAGGCAGGGGTGTGTGCGCCATCCGGCCGGTGCCGGGCGCCGTACCGCTCAGCGCGAGGGGGCGACCCGGATCGATTTCGCCTTTGGCCTGTCGGGGCCCTTCAATGTGGTTTCCTTGAGCGTCTTCCAGTCCAGGTGGTAGAAGCCGCCTTCGCGGCAGGTCATCATGTACATATCGACGCGCGAGCTCATCGCCACGCCGACGTCGCCGCCGATGTCGGCGTTGTTGAACGCATCGTCGTAGATCCTGTCGCGGTCGGCATCCTTCGCACCCAGCTTCCGGCGCAACTGGTTGACGTAGCCGATCTGCTGGGGTGCCACGATGCCCTCGTAGTGGTGCGAGATCGATCCGCCACCGAGATCCACGTCGCCCCGCACGTGCATGTGGTAGGTGGCCACCGTCTTCAGCCCGGGCAGGTCGCCGCGGCTCCATTTGCCCTTGCCGAAGCCCATCGTCGCCAGTTCGACCTTGGCCTGATCGCCATCGGTGACCGCCGGCGCGGCCAGGTACAGGTCCTTGCCTGCCACCTTGTAGATGATGCCGCCCCATTCCTCGCCCTTGTGCAGCTTGCAGAGCGGTACCAGCGCAGCCTCTGCCGCCTCGCGCGCCGTCTTGTAGACCTTCACCTTGAGGCGCACGCTCGGCGGGCCTTCACGCGGGTCCTTCTTGGACCAGAAATCCAGTTCGATCTCCTTTCCGGCGGCGAAACCGAGCGCGTTCGCCTCGGCGATTTCCTCCGCCGTTTCGACCTCGCTCAGCGATACCTGCGTTCCAGGCGCAGCCGGTTTGGCAACCGGGGCGGGCGCCTCGGTCTCGCCGAGGATCAGCGAGGTGACCCCCGGCCGGAAATCCGGCAGGCCACTCAGGATCCAGGCGCCCAGGGGCCCCGGCATGCGCTCTACGCCCATGATGCCGATTCCTTCTCATGTGATCGCCGGATGATAAGTGCTGAATGCACCGTCTTGCGCGTGGCAAATCGCATGGCAAGGTCGCGATCGTGAAAGACTCGCGCACAGCGGCGCTCCATCGGGCGCACCGGGCGGGCATCCCGGGCATGCCACGCCTGCAAGCGGCCCGGGATGGACCTTCTGCAACAGGGGGGCTGGAACGCCACTATCCATGCCGATCGCGAGACGGGGCAGCACGCGAACTCGACCGCGCCGCTGGCGATTGGCGCACTGAAGTGCGCGACACGGATCGCATGCGCGCGGGCTAGCCGCCGGCAACCGCCTTCCGGATCAGCGGCAGCAAGGCCTCCGGCAGCGCGAGTTTGCCCGAGAGCGCGAAGGCATGCGCGTCGTCTGACATCTTGCGCCAGGTCTTGCGCAGAATCTCGAGCCACTTCTCTTCGCTGTAGTCCGGCTTCTGGCCGGCGAAGTCGACCAGGTAGTGCTCGAGGAACACGAGGTCGGTCACGTCCTCCAGCAGTTGCGTCTCGGCATGCACCTTCATGCCGCGCTTGCCGACCGCCTTCTGCACGCGCTCGATGATGTCCTCGTCGTCGTAGCCCGCCTCGCGCATCAGGCGGCCGGCCGTCACGGCGTGGAACTGGTACAGCCCGGTGCGCCACTGCAGGTAGCCGTTGCGATCCATTGGATAGCTGTCGCGCGGCGTCTTCCAGCGCTGGATGTGCTGCGCGCGCACCGCGAGCTTCACCGCCTCGGGCGCATCCGGCGCATAGCGGGCCAGCATCTCCGACATGCGATGGGCGTAGAGCAGCTCGCGCGGGTAGCGCTTGCCGTCGGGGCCGGTCTCCTGGCGCGGGTCTTCGCTGTTGGCGGCATCGAACAGGGCGATCGCGCGCTCGAAGCGCGCCGGGTCGGTGGTCATGATGATTCCGGGTGGCAGTGTAGATCGTCTGGATTATAGGGAATCGCGCGGCCCGGCCCGGTGCCGCGGAGAGCTACGCCGTTCGGGGGGCGTCGCGCCCGCCAAAACCGCTCGGGCACGAACCCGCCGGCGGGGGCGCGATCCGATACCGTTTGCATCGAAGTGCGCAATTTTGTGTGAAATATCGGCTATCTGCGTGACATTGTTCCGACCGTTCCGGGCGAGCGCCATTAGACTCGCCGCAACGCGGCATCGAGCCGCAACCGGATCTTCTTGCAGAGAAAGGGCGCCGTCGCGGCGCATGAACGCAACATGAGCGCAATCATCCAGTGGTCGGACAAGCTTTCCCTCGGCATTCCCGAAATCGATGGCCAGCACAAGGGCCTGATCGACGTGATCAATGAACTGTGGCATGCCATCGTGAGCCGGAAGGATGCGAACTACCTGCTTGGCATCCTCAACAAGCTCGAGCAGTACACCTTTGCGCATTTCACCGCCGAAGAGGCCGTGATGCGCGTCGAGAACTATCCGCGCCTGCGTGATCACTACGACGAACACCAGAAGTTCATCGGCCATCTCAAGGGCACGCGTGCAAAGATCGAGAATGGCGAAGAGATCGCGCTCGAACTGCTGCACTTCCTGACCGACTGGCTGGTGAAGCACATCCAGGTTTCCGACAAGGACTATTCGAATTTCATCGCCGAGCGCCAGCGGCCCAAATCGATCTTCGCGCGATTCTTCGGATCGCTGCGGCCCCAGGGCGCACGCAGTTAGGTCCGCCTGGCGCGCCGGGTGCGGTGCGCTTGCCCCGGAAGCTTCCATCCCGCGCAGAACCCTGTCGGGCGTTCGGGCATCGCGCCTCGCCGCGAGGCTCGGACGGTGCTCCGCGAGTTCCCTCGGCGGATCAGCGCGGCTCGGCGGCTCGCACGGGCAATCGGTGCGCACACGAAAGGAATTCGAGCCGCCCCATAAGGTCGACCCTCCGAAGCCGTCTCATCGTTCCGCTGCTCAAAAGACGTTGAGCAGCGGAACGCATGCGCTGCAAATCGGGTCGCCGCGCCTTTGCGCCGCGCGACCTTGCCGCGTCCAGACAGTTCCCGGATGGCGTTGGCGATGCGCGGCACGCGCACGACCTTCGGCATTTCTTCGCGGAGATACCGGTTGCATTTCGGATAATCGGCGGCGCGAGGGAAGATCTTGGCGTGCTCCTCTTGCGTTGCCAGGTGTCGGCGGGTCGCGAACAGGCTGCGATGGGTGCCGGCTGCTGCCGGCACCGCTTGGCGGCATGACATAGGGCGCAATCCTGTCATGCCTCGAACCGACTGAACATTCGTCGGATGAACCAGGGCGCCTGACCTAGCCGTATTTCAGCGCGCGGGCGAGCCGGTAGAGCACCCAGGCATTCAGCAGGTGCCACACGAAGTGCGTGCCCCAGGGCCAGACGTCGCACAGGCTGCGGTCCAGCGTTCGCGCCGCCAGCGAGACGAGGAACACCAGCGCCGCCGCCAGCATCATGCGGCCGGCCGCTGGTGCGATGCGAAGCGCATAGGCGGTGAGTGCCGCGAGCGTGGCGAGCGCCGGCAGGTAGAAACCCGAGCCGTTGAGCAGGCCGGCGGGCAGCAGCATCGCGCCGGCACGGTCGAGCAGCACGAAGCCCGCCGCGGCCGCCAGCGCCCCGGGGCGCGGCCACTGCGCGATCTCGCGCAGGAAGATCACCAGATAGGCCACGTTGAAAATGCCGATGAAGCCGACATCGAGCAGGTTCGCCCAGCGTGTGGCAAGCGTATGGAATGTCAGGCTCGCCGCGCCGACCAACGCGATCAATCCGGCCAGCAGGCGCAGCCGCGCGGCAATGCGCGGTTCGCCGCCGCGGTTCTCCCGCCACAACTTCCACGCGAACCCGAAGAAGGCCAGGTTCGACACGGCGTTGAGCGGCTCCGCCCACAGGCCCGGGCCGAGGCGTTCGCAGTAGAGCAGCAGCGGCGCGTTCAGGTCCATGCGCGGTTGCACATTGCAGGGCGCGCTTGCGGGGTCGGGTAATGCATGCGCCGACTATAGCAGCCGGCTCCGGCGTCGCTGGTCGGTGGCGTGTGTTGGCAGATCTTGGGGTGGGCTGGAAGGCGCGCGGAATGGACGTTGCGGGCAAGGCATGCCCGGGTGCCGCATGGAATGGCGGTGGTGGAGCAGGGTGGCTGGAGAGGCAGTATCCATGCGGGTTGTGGGGCAGGGTGTTTGTGCGCGTCGATTTCGCGTTCGGGCTGGGTGGAGTGCTGCGGTGTCGAAGCGCACTTTCCGTTTGTTTGAATCGTCGGATGTCGCGGTGACGACGCTGCGCCGGTCTCGCCCGGCAGGCGAGCTGCTTTCTTGCTCGCCAGGAAAGTAACCACGCAGCGGCGTCGATGCACGATTTCCGTTGCGTTGAATGGCCGCATGTCGCGGTGCCAGGGCTGCGCCGGTCTCGCCCGGCAGGCGAGTTACTTTCTTGCTCGCCAAGAAAGTAACCAAAGAAGGCGACCCGGGTTCGCCGCCTTGCGCTTTGCGCAAGGTGCCCTGCGCTGCTCGCGTCGGCGGGCGGGCTTCGCAAACTCGCTTCGCTCAAACAGCGAAGCCCGACTGCCCCCGCCGCCGCTGCGCTGCTCGGCGGCTCGCACGGGAAAAGGTGGGGCGCGACGGTCAGCGGGTTTGATCGAGTAGGGTGTCAATAAGCGAAGCGCATTGCACCGGATGTTTGCATTCGGCGCAATAGCGACTGCGCCCTACGCGGGCTGTGCTCGCCAATGTGGATAAAAGAATTCGGGCCTCAGCCAATAGTTGCAATGGCGATTGCGGGCTTTGCCTACACCAAGAATTCCACTAAAGTTGCGCAACACAAGAATGTAGAGTCAAAACAGTGAACTCGAAGCAATTCATATTAATTGCGGCACTGAGTGCTCTTCTGGTGGCCGGTTGCGTGCCAACCGCTTCCATTCTGAAGGCGGATACCCGCAGCGTGGTGACGAGCAAGTCCCTTCCTTTGCCCGGTATCGTGCGCACACGCTTGGCTGGTCAGCCACTTATCACTCACGTGCGCCTGAACACCACCTACCAGCGTGTGGCTGTGATGGTGAATGGATTCAGCCAGTCGGCAAGCTTTGGCTCGAGCGGCTATTCGATTGAAATCCCGGTTGGCGCAAAGGGTCTACTTACCGGTCCGTCGGGGGCCTGTTTTCACAACCAAGGATTCAATGCTGGGCTGTTCCGCAGCAAGGGGACCACCAACTTCTGCTTTGACGACACAAACAGGGACGGTCAGTTTGACAAGACTAAGTTCGACACCATCAATAATTGGGGTAGCTTAGACATTGCGCCAGCCCGGTACGTAGTAAAGGAGGAACCTGTTGGCTATGGCTCGGTAGACCGCAAGCGTGAGATTGTGTTTGTCGGCAACGGGCAGCAGCACCCTATCCTAATCTATCGCGAGTTCGTGAACAACGACCTGAGCAAGGCGATCCGACAAGTTGACCTTGTTCCGGATGGTGGCGGCGATACGGTGACTTTCGACGGCGCAAAACTGAAGATTCTTAGCGTCGATGACAAAACCATCCGGTATGAAGTCTTGAGCGCTTTCTCCGGAAACTAAGTTCGTGATGCTGGAGACTCCATGACCATCGGGCAGTTCGCATTAATGTTTGCCTTACTCGTTACGTCGACGGCATACGCTGACGAATTGCCGAAGTCGCTCCTGGCAACTGGTCCGGAACTCGGCTGTGATGAAATTGCGATCGAGACACTGCGGTTGTACGGGCGATTGAACCAAATTGAGTTGGAGTCCATTGGCGCGGCCAAGGGGAAGGCCGATGCGGCGACTGTGGCACAGCTAGTATTTTTTCCTGCGCTGTTCCTGCGACAGCCCCAGCCCGGACTCGACGAACACGCTTGGCTTACCCAGGAATTGGCCATATTGAGGACACAGTCGGTTGATCGAAAGTGCGGCAGCAGTGAATCAAACGCCTTGCCAACAACGACGACCGGCAGTGCGACGAACGCAAGCCTTGCTCCGAGTGACGGCGATTACGAACGGGCGCTCACGGAACTCGAGAGCGGACGCCTCGTCAAGGCGCCGTGGGCGAGGGCACTTGCCGAATCGAATGGAATCGAAGCTGCTGCGAAGTCGATCTACATCAAGTTGCGCGTCGAGCAACTCGCGCGGGAAAGATCTCTTCCACGTTGATTGCTTCGTTCGTGCGAGTTCCGTCGTCAACCTTCAGAATGACATCGTCGCCCGGCGGCGTAGCATTCGGCTTATCGAGTGCAGCTTGACGGGTGGATTTGTGGGGAAAGGCACAAAATGCGAAGCGAATTTAATTGAATGTTTGGGAGTCGGCGCAATATCGAGCGGCTTACTTGGGCAAATCCGAGACTCGTTCTACGAGCTTCGTAAACGCTTCGCTGCAGTCGTCGGTCATTTTGCTAAGAAGCGGTACATGCCCAGATGGAGATCTGTTGTAGGTTGGATAGAGTGCCGCGAGATCTTCTGCAACAATAGTTATTGGCGCAACGCATGCTTGGACAAACGCCTCGTTGCAGGCAGAGTGACGAGCGTAAACAACAATTTCAAAATTTCCTGTTTGAAACCGTGCCCTTGCGTCCGGCCGATACTCCACGAAAACGACTTGTCTCGTTTGGACCTCCTCTCCTTTCATTCGAAATGAATGAAACGCGGGCCATTCAGGAGAATTCACTTTCTCAGCGGCATAGTTGGGAGAATTTGCTTGTTCGAACATCGCGCGAAATAGCCTATCTCTACCCTTAGTGCGTGGACGGAAAGCAATCGCCAAGTCTTCAAGAAATGATGGTGTCGCGCCAGAATTCGAGAAGACAAGAGGAACGATCAACGTTGGTGAAGCTTCTTCATTGATGTTTCCGACGAATGCTACGCGGCCCGAAATCTTGATGGTTAGCTTGAATGGCGCAAGTCGCGTACGCCATACGGTGTAAAGGCTGACACAAAGGGAAATCGCGCTTACGAGTAGCGACAAGATCGAAACGCCAACAGCCAACGAAATATCTCCTGTCATTTCCTACCTTTATGAGGATCATGAATGCAGAGCGAAAAAGCCCCGCTTGTGGCGGGGCTTTTTCCTGCTGCGGGTGCTGCTTCCTGTTAATCGTTGCGGCGTCACGCGGTCCTGTTCAGTCGGCGAGGCGCCAGATGCCGTCGTTGGCGACCAGACCCATCGGTTCGGGGTAGGAGATCGTCTCGAGCGAGAGATCGATGCCCAGGTCCGGCCAGTAGAGGTTGTGGTCGGTGGGCTGCTGCACGTTGAGCACCTGGCCCAGCGGCGCATCCCGGAACCACGGGAAGTGATCGAAGGGCAGATACACGTCCTCTTCCGGCAGCGATACCCAGAAGCCGTTCTTCGACACCCGGGTGACCTCGACCGTTTGGGTGTCGTCTTCCAATGCCGGGAACTTCATTTTTGTTCTCCTTGGCAGTTCTGCGCTCCGATCCCGTTGCGGTGTCGCTAGCCGCAACTCCCGACGGCGCCGCAGGCGGTGCAGAAGTCGCAGCCGTCCTTGCGGATGACGCTGTAATTGCCGCATTCGTTGCACATGCCGCCCTGCATCAGCTTGGGTTCGTTCTCGCTGCGCGGGGCTTCGAGGATGCCCATCTCGCGGCGCGGGTAGCCCTTGTCGTCGAGCACGCCGAGCATGGCGTAGCGGTGGATCATCAGCGCGGCGATGTAGGCGACGGTACTCGGGTAGTTCTGCTGGCGGCGCGTGCCGGGCACGAAGGCCATGAAGTCGCCGAGCGGCTCGGGGTAGTTCAGGAGCTTGCGCAGCTTCATGCCGATCCAGGCCGGGTCCATCACGCGCATGTCGAGCGAGAGGATGCGCGAGAGGCCGTCGAGGGCGCGCGGGTAGTTGCCCGAGAGCCACATCGAGTAGGGGCGCGTGACGCCGGCGGAGAATCCGTCCAGCGCGGGCAGGGTGATTTCCTTGAGGCCGAGCACGAATTCTTCGCCGGTGGCCGGGTTGCTGATGTCGACCGTCCAGGAGAGCGTGCCGTCGGTGCCGGTCTTCGGTTCCTGCAGGCTGAACAGGGTGTCGAGCACCGGCGTGGCGCCGCTCTCGGCAAGCGCGCCGAGCTTTTCGCAGCGATGGCGCACCACCTGCGCGAAGCCGGAGACGATGCCGGGCACCAGCTTCTTTTCGCCATGTGGCGGCAGCGGCATTTCGTAGCTGCGCTCGCCGACGGTCATGGCCAGCGTGTCGAGCTTGAGCTTGAGCCAGGCGCGGTCCTGGCTGCGCATGTCCATCGACAGCGTCTTGGCGACGGCACCGAGGCCGCGCGGCTGGTCGGCGCCGTTGACCCACACTTCGAAGGGGTGCGCCTGGTGGGCGTCGTTCTCGAGTTGGCCGACGAAGATGGCGAATTCGCCGTTGGGCACCTTCATCATGTAGGTCCATGAGGTGTTGCCGTCCGGCAGGTCGGGGCGGCCGGGCCAGCGCAGGCTGGAGAGCACCGGTGCGGGCAGGCTCTTGATCGACAGGCGCGTGTTGGCGGCGTCGTGGATGACGACGTCCTGGGGCTGCTTCTTTTCCTCTGCCTTCGGCTCGACCGACAGCACGCTGCCGAGCACGCTGTTGGGCCGATAGGTGGCCAGCCCCTTGAGGCCGGCCTTCCAGGCCGTCATGTAGAGATCCTCGAAGTCGGCATAGGGGTAGTCGGCCGGCACGTTCACCGTCTTGGAGATCGAGGTGTCGACATAGGGCGCGACGGCGGCGACCATGTCCTTGTGGGCCTGCGCGCTGATCTCGAGGGCGGTGACGAAGTAATCCGGCAGCTTGTTCACGTCGTTGCCGAGGTGGCGGTAGAGCCGCCATGCGTAGTCTTCGACGGCGTATTCCTTGAAGGTGCCGTCGCCCATGCGCTTCTTGCGGGTGTAGGTGTAGGAGAACGGCGGTTCGATGCCGTTCGACGCGTTGTCGGCGAAGGCGAGCGAGATGGTGCCGGTCGGCGCGATCGACAGCAGGTGCGAGTTGCGGATGCCGTTCTTGCGGATCAGGTCCTTGATGTCGGCCGGCAGGCGCGAGGCGAAGTTGCCGCCCGAGAGATACAGGTCGGCGTTGAACAGCGGGAAGGCGCCGCGCTCCTTGGCCAGCTCGACGCTGTAGCGGTAGGCGGTGTCGCGCATGAACTCGCTGATGCGCGTGGCCATGGCGCGCGCCTCGGCGGTGTCGTACTTCAGGCGCAGCATCATCAGCGCATCGCCCAGGCCGGTGAAGCCCAGGCCGACGCGGCGCTTGTTCATCGCTTCGTCATGCTGCAGCTCGAGCGGCCAGTGGGTGGCGTCGAGCACGTTGTCGAGCATGCGGATCGAGATTTCGACCGTCTTCGCGAAGCCGGCGAAATCGAACTCGGCCTGCTCGGTGAACGGCACCCTGACGTAGCGCGTGAGGTTGATCGAGCCGAGGTCGCAGCAGCCATAGGGCGGCAGCGGCTGTTCGGCGCAGGGGTTGGTGGCCTCGATCGTTTCGCAGTAATACAGGTTGTTGTCGCGGTTCATGCGATCGAGGAACAGGATGCCCGGCTCGGCGTGGTCGTAGGTGGAACGCATGACCTGGTCCCACAGCTCGCGCGCGCGCACCTTGCGGTAGACCCACAGCCCGTCGTTACGCTGGTAGGCGCCGCGTTCCTTGAAATCGGTGGAAGGTTCGGCCTTGTGCGCGAGTTCCACGTCGCCGTCGATCTCGACCGCCTTCATGAACACGTCGGTCACGCCGACCGAGATGTTGAAGTTGGTCAGGTCGCCCGAATCCTTGGCGTGGATGAAGTCCTCGATGTCCGGGTGGTCGCAGCGCAGCACGCCCATCTGCGCGCCGCGGCGGCTGCCTGCGGATTCGACGGTTTCGCACGAGCGGTCGAACACGCGCATGTACGACACCGGGCCGGAGGCATTGGACTGCGTGCCCTTGACGTGCGCACCCTTGGGGCGGATCGACGAGAAGTCGTAGCCGACGCCGCCGCCGCGGCGCATGGTCTCGGCGGCCTGCGCCAGCGCGGTGTAGATGCCGGGGCGGCCGTCGACGGCTTCGGTGATCGAATCGCCGACCGGCTGCACGAAGCAGTTGATCAGCGTGGCGGTGAGCTTGGTGCCGGCGGCGCTGTTGATGCGGCCGGCCGGCACGAAGCCGGCTTCCTGCGCCTCGAGGAACTTCTGCTCCCAGAAGGCGCGCTTGTCTTCGGCTTCGACAGCGGCAAGCGCCCGCGCCACGCGCGCGCGCACGTCGCCCACCGTCTGCTCGTTGCCCTTGGCGTATTTCTCGAGCAGGACCTCGCCCGAGATTTCCTGCTCGGGGAGATTGGCGGCGCTGGGTGCGTCGGCGGTGGTGGTCTGCTTGATGATGTCGGTCGCCATAGTCCGTTGACTCCTCGATGGTCGAATTGTTTTTGGGGCGGGCCAGAACGGCCCAGAAGAAGGTGCAAAGCATACCCCCGGAAACGCCGCGATGGAAGTCTCCTGCGTAAATTTTATTCACAGTAAAAACAATAAGTTGCAAAAATAACTTGTGGATTCAACGAAATAAAACCACTAGATATAGTAGGTATTTGAGAGTACAGGAGTTTTTCCGATTCTTGAACGTAACAGGTTGATTTATCGTGCGTTTCCCGCCTGTGGATAACCTGGGGGAAACACGGATCGGATCGGTGGGCGGGCTGTGGACAAGCCCGGGAGTGGCGGTGGAAACATGCGGCCGGAATGGCCGTCCGGCCGCGCCCAGACGGGCTTCTCAGCGCCGTGCCGGGCTGTGGATAGCGCTGCGCGCCGGATCAGTGCAGGCTGCGGCGCCCGGCGATGTCGCGCAGCAGCACCGTGACGTGCTGCTGCGCTTCGGGCTGCAGGGTCACGTGTTCGATCGCGAATTCGCGCGCGAGCAGGCGCCGGAGTTCATCGAGCTGGCGCGGCCAGTCGGCGAGGTCGGCGACGCGGACATGGGCCGACAGCGCCGGCCGGCGCGCATCCATCGACCAGATGTGCAGGTCGTGAACTTCCAGGACGCCGGCGACCGCGGCCATGCGCCGGCCGATCGCGGGCGTCGACAGCCCCGCAGGCACCCCTTCCATCAGGGTGTGGATGGCTTCGCGCGCGAGGCGCCAGGTCGAGCCGGCGATCAGGGCGCAGATGCCGAACGACAGGATCGGGTCGATCGGCGTCCAGCCGGTCTGGCGAATCACCAAGCCCGACGCCAGCGCGGCGACGGAGCCGAGGGCGTCGCCCAGCACGTGCAGCAGGGCGCCGCGGGTATTCAGGTTGTGCGCAGCATCGCCGTCGCGCGACAGGATCCACGCCACCAGCAGGTTGATCGCCAGCCCCAGCGCGCCGATCCAGATCACCGTGGCGCCATCGACCGGCTGCGGCGCGCGCAGCCGCTCGGCTGCCTGCCAGCCGATCATCAGGATCACCGCGAACATGAAGCCGGCATTGAATAGCGCGGCCAGCACCTCGATCCGCGCGTAGCCGTAGGACAGGCGCGCCGAAGGCGGGCGCAGCGCGACCGCCGCAGCGAGCAGGGCCACGCCGAGCGAGAGCGCGTCGGTGACCATGTGGCCGGCATCGGACAGCAGCGCCAGCGAGCCGGCCATCCAGCCGGCGACCGCCTCGACCGCTGCGAAGCCGAGGGTTATCGCCAGCGCCAGGCCGAGCGCGCGGCGCGGCGCGCCGGCAGGGTGGTGGTCGTGGGCATGGCCGTGACCCTCGTGGGCATGATGAGCATGGTGCGCGTGACCGGCGTGGCCGTGGCCTTCGCCGTCGTGATGGGCGTGCCCGTGGTGTGGCGAACCGGATGCGGAATGCGAAGCCATGCGCGATTGTAGAGCGCTCAGCCGGGTGCGTAACGCACGCGGTAGATCGCGTTGGCCTGATCGTCCGATACCAGCAGCGAGCCGTCAGGTAGCACCAGCACGTCGGCGGGACGACCCCAGTTCGACTCGCCCTGCAGCCAGCCGGTGATGAAGGGTTCGACGGCTACGACGCGATCGCCGTCGAGGCGTGCCGTCACAACCTGGTAGCCGCTCTTCTTCGCGCGATTCCAGGAGCCGTGCAGCGCGATGAAGATGCGGTCGCGGTAGTCGGCGGGGAACTGGGTGCCGGCGTAGAAGCGCATGCCCAGCGGCGCGACGTGCGGGCCGAGGTTGGCCGCCGGCGGCGTGAACTCGCCGCACTTGCGACGGCTGCCGAACTCGGGATCGGGAATCGTGCCGGCGTGGCAGAACGGGTAGCCGAAATGCATCCCCGGCTTAGGCGCATGGTTGAGTTCGCACGAGGGCTGGTCGTCGCCCATCCAGTCGCGCCCGTTGTCGGTGAACCAGAGCGCCTTCGTCTGCGGATGCCAGTCGAAACCGACGCTGTTGCGCACGCCGCGCGCGTAGACCTCGAGCTGGCTGCCGTCCGGGTTCATGCGCATGATGTTGGCGTAGCCGTCGGCGTCGCGGTCGCAGATGTTGCAGGGTGCGCCGACCGGCACGTAGAGCTTGCCGTCCGGCCCGAAGGCGATGAATTTCCAGCCGTGGTGCTTGTCGCCCGGAAACCGGTCGCTGACGACGGCGGGGCGCGGCGGGCTGGCGAGCTTCGCCTCGATGCCGTCGTAGCGCAGAATGCGGCCGATCGACGAGACGTACAGTGCGCTGTCGCGGAAGGCGACGCCGACCGGCATGTCGAGCCCTTCGGCGACCGTGCTGACCGCGCCCGCGCGCAGCGTTTCGTCGAACTTGATCGCGTGCACCTTGCCGGCACCGCGCGAGCCGACGAACAGCGTGCGATCGGCGCCCAGCGTCATCGCACGCGGCTCCGGCACGCGCGCCCAAACTTCGAGCGCGAAGCCGGGGGGCAATTTCAGGCGCTCGATCGGCGGGTTCTGCGCCGGCGTGGCCGAGCAGGCGCACAACAGCACGAGGGCAAGCAGGGCGGCGATCAGCGTGTTGTTCATGGGGAATCTCCGTTCGGCCTGGGTGTCCGACATAGACGCGGGCGGTGCCAAATGGTTGCGCGAGGGTCTGCAGCCGGCCAGCGTGTCTGACCCCTTCGCCGGCATTGCAGCGTTCAATCACCTGCAGGGCCTTCGGCTACACTTGCGCGTCATGGATGTCGAGCGCAGTGACGAAGCCCTGATGCTGGCCTATCGCGATGGCGATGCGCAGGCTTTCGAACGGCTCTACCAGCGTCACCGCAGCCGGCTGTACCGCTGGCTGACGCAACAGTGCGGTTCGGCCGGCGTGGCGGAGGAACTCTATCAGGACATCTGGCTCAAGGTCATCAATGCGCGCGGCAACTATGAAGTCAGCGCGAAGTTCACCACCTGGCTGTACCGCATCGCGCACAACCGGCTGGTCGACCACTGGCGCGCCGGCGCGCGCACGCCGTCTACGGTTGCGGCGGGTGATTGCGAGGACGAGGACGACCCGCTCGATCACGTCGCGGGCAGCGCGATCGACGAGCCGCAGAACGACGTCGAGCGGCGCCGGCTCGGCGAGGCGCTGACGCGCGAGATCCAGGCCCTGCCGGCGCCGCAGCGCGAAACCTTCCTGCTGGCGCAGGAAACCGAACTGACGTTGGAGGAAATCGCCCGCGTCACCGGCGTGAACCGCGAGACGGCCAAGAGCCGCATGCGTTACGCGCTGGCCAAGCTGCGTGAAGGATTGAAAGACTGGCGATGAGGATGGCGGCATGAGCACGCGCGATCGAAGTGCAAGCGGAGCGGCGGACGACCTGCCGCAGGACGCGCTGCTTGCGCGTGCCTATCGCGAGCACGCGGACGCCGCCGGCGGGCCGCCGCCGGCGCTCGATGCGCGCATTCTCGCCGCCGCGCGTGCCGCGGCGGGCGAACCGCGCCGCGCGGCACGGCCGGCGCTGCCGTGGTGGCGGCGGCTGGTGGTGCCGGTTTCGCTGACCGCCGTGGTCGTGGTCAGCGCCACGCTGACGCTGATGGTGCACGAGGAGCAGGAGAAAGAGGCGGCGCAACGCGACGCACCCGCACCGGCCGCGGCCCCGGCGTCGACCGCGAAGCCGGCACAACCCGCGCCGGGCACGGCGCCAACGCCGGCGGTGCCGGCACAGCGCGTGCAGCCGATGCGCGAATCGGCGCACCCCGAGGCTGTGCCCGAACCGTTGGCCAAGCGTCGCGCACCCGGCGAACCCGCCGCTGACACGGATGAGGCAGCACCGGGCCGGGCCGCCGCGGCCGGCGCAATGAGGCGCGATGCCGCGCCGGGGCCGGCAGTTGAGTCGGCGGCAGGGCTGAAGGTGGAGACGAAGGCGGCGTCGACCGCGGCTTCGACCGAAAGATCGACGAACGCTGTACCTGCAGCGCCGCCAGCGCAGGGCAGCGTTGCAGACCAGGCGTCGGAAATGCCGCCGGCCGGCGCGGCCCGCGCTGCGGCCCCGCCCACCGCGCCTGTTGTGGCGCCGGCACCGCAGGCGTTTCCGGCGAGCCGAGCGCCCGCGCCGGCAGGCATCGGGGCCGGCGAGGCCGTCGAGCGCCACGTCGCACCATCCGGTGCGCCGGCGGCGGATGGCGCCGCGGTGCCGCTTGCCAGGCCGCAGGCCGAGCCGGCGCCGGGCCTGCGTGCGAAGTCGCGCGCCAGCGGGGTGGACGAGGGCGAACGGTCGGAAAAAGCTGCTGCGCCGACGCAGGCGTCGCGCGAACAAGCGTTTCGCACGCCGGAGGATTGGATCAATGAGATCCGCGCGTTGCGCCGCGCGGGCCGCGACAGCGAATGGCGCGCGTCGCTGGCGCGCTTCCGCGAACGCTATCCGGATTACGGGATTCCGTCCGACCTGCGCAACTGAGTCACGGGCAATAGGCCGCAAGACCGCATGGGGTCTTGACTGCAGGGTGGCATGCCGTCAGAGCCAATGCGGGCGCGCCTTCCAGGGTGTGTGCCGTGCAGATCGCCTATCCATGCGCCTTGGCGCGGCGCCGGTCAGTCGCTGCCGCGTTCCAGCAGATAGAGTTCCGCCGTGGCGGTTTTCTCGAGACGGCGTGAAACGCGCAGGCGCGTCCTGCGGCCGCGGTTGGTGACGGTGAATTCGATGCCCGGCCACACCGTGTCGGGCGCGGCGATCAGCGCCGGCGCGTTGTCGTGCGGCGGCACCTTGAGCAGCAGGATGGCGCGCACGTCGCGCCGCGCGCCGCGCTGGCGCGATTGCGATTCGGCGACCGAGATCGTCACCGGCACCGGTCGAGATGCCAGCACCTCGAGGCCCATCACCAGCTTGCGGCCGCGCGCCGAGAGGGCGCGCCGCGTCATGCAGGCCTGCACCGTGCCGCGTTCGTGCGGCCGGATGGCGACCACCTCGCCGACACCGACTTTCATGTTGCCGCCGGCCACCAGGCGCAGCGCGAAGCCGCCGGGACTTTCGTTGAGGATTGCCCATTCCGAGGTTTCGTCGGCGGCGATCTCGACGTCGTGGCGTTCGTGCTGGCGGCGCCGGTAAGCCGGACCGCTGAGGAAGGTCCACAACCCCTCGAACCCGGCCACCAGATCGACACGCGGATGGAAGCGCGCGCGATGGAAGCGGCGCATCGACGGCGCGCCCCAGCCACCCATCATCGACTTGAGCATCGCCAGATACTGCGGCTGGCGCGCCACGATCGGCAGGCCGAGCTGTGCCGGCACGATGTTCGATTCGAGGCCCACGATGTGTTCCGCCACCTTGGCGTTGAGCGCGCTGCAGTCGAGGATCAGGTCGTGCGGTGCCGGTTCGGTGACGTGCCACTTGGCGAGCGAGCGCCCGGCAACCGTGTCGCTGGGGCGGATCAGGAACAGCCCGCCCTTGGCGGCCTTGCCGGGGGCGATGCTGTCGGGCGTCGCGAATGCGGCGAGATCGCCGTAGCGCTCGACGTAGAAGCGCACGCGGTCGAGTTCGCCGGGCGCGAGCCGCGCCGGATCGGCAAAGGCGATCAGCAGCGCGCGCCGGTAGATCTGCTCGATCGGCACGCCGCGCCCGTCGAGCGTCTCGGCGACGAAGCCTCCGTCGCGCGCGATGCGATAGAGCTGGTGCATTGAGGCCCACGCGGTGCGCGAGCCCTCGGAATAAACGCGATAGCACAGCATGAGGCGGCGCGCGTGCGATTGCATGCCGCGCAGGGTGGCATTGCGCAGCGGCCGCGCATAGCCGAGGCCAACCCACTTGCCCGATACGTCGATGGCGATGGACGTGTAGCCGACGCCGAATTCGCGCAGCAGCCGGTTGCCCTGTTCGAGCAGCGCTTCCGACAGCGGGGAGAGCGGCAGGCTGGCGCGGCCGAGCTTGGCCTCGATCACCTGCATCACCTGGCCGGCGGTTTCGTGCATCAGGTCGTAGAGCCGGATGCGCTTGCGCACGCTGGGCTCGCGCAGGCGGATGCGCTCGGCCACGTCGGCCAGCGCGCGGGCGGCTTCGAGCGGCTTGTCCTGAGGCAGGGCGGCCACCCACTTCTGCAGCTCGTCGGGGGTGAGCGCGGGTCCGTCAGACTGCGCGGACTCGGGCATCAGGTATTGGCGCAGCAAACGCATCGGCATTGCGTAAGTGCCGGGCATGTTCCGGCTCGTTCTCTCGGTGTCCATCGGGGGACCGCTTCTTGGGGCGGTCGCCGGTTATCGGTTGCTGTTTGCTGCAGGCCGCGGTCGTCGGCGAACGCGGTTGCCGGCGGCCCTCTTAACCCCTTTGGTGCCCGGGGATCGTTTGCATGGCCGCAATGTTGCCCGATTTCGTGGAGAAAACCATGAATAACTTCCTCAAAGGTATGGCTTTTTGTCTTCTTGGCGTTGCCGCGCTGCAAACTGCACACGCCTCGGCGCTGGATGTGGAGATCGTCTCGCGTGCCGACGGGCGCGTGCTGCCGGCCTGGCATCACCAGGGCAAGCTGTGGGTGGCCGGCAACCCCGGTGAGGCCTACGCGGTGCGGCTGGTGAATCGCAGCGGCGGCAGGCTGCTCGCGGTGCTGTCGATCGACGGCGTGAACGCGGTGAGCGGCGAGACCGCAGCGTTCCGGCAGTCGGGCTATGTGCTCGATGCGGGCGGTTCGGCGGACATCCGCGGCTGGCGCAAGAGCCTGGACGACGTGGCGCAATTCACCTTCACGCGGCTGTCCGACAGCTATGCCGCGCGCACCGGGCGGCCGGACAACGTCGGCGTGATCGGCGTCGCGGTGTATCACGAGGTGGTGGCGCCCCAGGTATGGCGTCAGGACGGTCGCCTCGGCGCGCGCGCGAAGGAGGCGCCGGCCGCATCGGCGCCTGCTTCGGCCGGGTCTGCCGCACAATCAGCCGGCGCGGCAAATGACATGGCGCGCGCGGAATCCGCGCGTGCGCCGGCGGAACCGGAATCGCGCCTCGGCACCGGCCACGGCGCGCGCGAGCACGATCCGACGCGCTACACCGAATTCCGCCGCGCCAGCAGCACTCCGGCGGAAACCATCGTCATCCATTACGATTCATACGGCAACCTGCTGGCGCGCGGCATTGTGCCGCGCGAGCCCCGCTACTCGGCACCGCGTCCGCATCCGAATCCCTTCCCCGGACAGTTCGTGCCCGACCCGCAGGGCTGAGGCGGTTGGAACACGAGGGGGAGCGGGCGATGCAACTGATCACCTGGAACATTCAGTGGGGCCGCGGCTGCGACGGCCGAGTCGATCTTGCGCGCATCGCGCGCGTGCTGCGCGAGACTGGCGACGCCGACGTGGTCTGCCTGCAGGAGGTGGCGGTCAATTTTGCCGAGCTGGCGGGGTCGAGCGGCGAGGACCAGGTGGCGCTGCTGTCGCTGGCTTTTCCCGGTTACGCGGCGCTGTTCGGCGCCGGCACCGACCTGCCGGATGCGCAGGGCGAGCGCCGGCGCTTCGGCAACCTGGTGCTGTCGCGCCTGCCGGTGCTGCAGGTGTGGCGCCATCCGTTGCCCTGGCCGCCCGATCCGGCGGTGCCGAGCATGCAGCGGACATGCGTGGAGGCGGTGGTGATGTCGCGCGGCGGGCCGCTGCGGGTGATGACGACGCATCTCGAGTATTACTCGGCGCTGCAGCGTGCGGCGCAGGTCGAGGCACTGCGCGACCTTCATCGCCAGGCCTGCGCGCATGCCCGCCGGCCGCGCGCCGACAAATCGGGCAGCGCGAGCGATGCGCCGTTCGCCGTCTATCCGCGGCCGGACAGCGCCATCCTGTGCGGCGATTTCAATTACCCGCCCGAGGCGGCGGAACATGGGCGACTGCAGGCGCCCATCGACGACACGACACCTGCCTGGCGCGACGCGTGGCCGCTTGCGCATCCGGGCGAGCCGCATGCTCACACGGTCGGGCTGCACGGCGCCGACTGGCCGGATCACCCTTATTGCTGCGATTTCGTGTGCGTCAGCGCCGATCTCGCGCCGCGTGTGCGGGACGTGCGCGTGAACCGGCAGACCGACGCATCGGACCACCAGCCGGTGCTGCTGGAACTGCTCGACGCCTGATCAGTTCTTCCAGTCGGGCGGCAGCGGCTCGATCAGGTCGCGGTAGGCGTGCCAGGTGGCGTGGCCGGCGATCGGCATCAGCACGATCAGGCCGAGAAACAGCGTGGCGAATCCGATAGCCGCGCTCGCCACGATCAACGCCGCCCACAGCGAAACCTGCGGAAAGTTGCGGATCAGCGCAAAGCTGCTGGCGATCATCGATGTCACGGCATCCTGCCCGCGGTCGAGCATCAGCGGGATCGAGACCACGCTGAGGGCGAACACGATCGACGCGAACAGCAGCCCGACGAAAAAGTACACCACCAGGAACTCGATGTTCTCGAGCGAGATCACCTGTTGCATGAATCCTGCGATGCTCGGCATTTCCGAGGTGTAGAAGAGCGCGAAGACGACCATCGAGGCACGTGCCCAGACGAGAAAGACGATGATCAGGATCATCGAATAGATGCCGATGCTTCCGGCATTGCGGCGCCAGGCCGTCAGGGTCGGTGCAAGTTGCAGCGGCTCGCCGGCTTCGCGGCGGCGCGACAGGTCGTAGAGCCCGAGCGCGAGGAAGGGGCCGAGCAGCAGGAACCCCGAGATCAGGCCCGACATGTAGGCGTAGGCGTGGCTGAAGACGAAGGTCAGCACGTAGCCCATGCCGGCAAAGCATGCGCCGTAGAACAGGCTCGGTCCGGGGCAGGCCTTGAGGTCGTCGAGCCCGCGCGACAGCCAGCGGAAGGGCGCACCGAAGCCGACGCTGCGCACCTTGGGAAAGGGCAGGCCTTCGACGTCCTGTGGCACCGCTTGGTTTCTGGAGTCGTTCATGGGGCCTCGCTGTGCGTGTCCGGCGCTCCCGGCGGCCTTGCGTTGATTGATAGTGGGTCCGGCGCGGCGTTCAGGCAGGCTCGTCCGGCTCGAGCATGCGTTCGAGCACGCTGATCCGGTCTTTCAGCAACAGCTTGCGCTTCTTCATCCGGCGCAGCATCAGTTCGTCGGGCGGCGGCACGGCCTGCAATTGGGCGATGATCTGGTCGAGGTCGCGGTGTTCCACCTGCAGCGCGTGCAGCTTGGCGCGCAGATCGGATTCTTGCTCGGTGATTTCCATGGATTCGGACATGGTATGCGGATGCGCTGGCGGGCAGGTGGGCGGGGCTAAAGTTCCTTCGGATGCGACCGATAAGGAATGTGGCCGGCGGATCGGCACGTCTCAAGGCAATGGTAAGCGCCAGACCCCGGAAAGACAACAGCCGCTCCCCATCCGCCGGCCACTTGAACCGGCACGGCGTGCCCCCATGTTCGGTTCCGAGGGGCGCGGCGGATTTCCGCAGGGCGTCTCCGGAAGAGGAGTCTGATATGCGCATCGTGTTCAACAACCCTGTTCTGTATGTCGTCGAGTACCCGCAGGTGGATGCGGTGGAAGTCATCGACAAGCGCAAGGGCTTGGGCATGCTGATGCGCGACGAGACCGCACGCCGTTTCCGCCGCGAGTTCTCCGACGTCGTCGAGGTGGCCGAGGAGGCCGACGATTTCGGCGACTTCATCGACCAGTACGAAGCCTTGATGACGCAGCCGGCGGTCTATCACTGAAACACCCGGCGCGGTTGCGCCATTCCGAGCGATTTCACGGAGCGCGCCCTCGCGCGGCCTTGCAGCCCGCCCGGGCGCGCTCTACCATTTCGGCCCTGATTCGATCGCGGGAACACCATTGAGCAAGGCCTTCGTCAAGGAATCCGACGCGGACGACGAGGATCCCGAACAGATCCCGGCGCTGCCGCCCGGCACCAAGAATTACATGACGCGTGCCGGCTGGGCGCGGCTCAAGGCCGAGCTGGACCAGCTCGTCCGCATCGACCGCCCGGCGCTGGTGCAGGTGGTTTCCTGGGCTGCCTCGAACGGCGACCGCTCCGAGAATGGCGACTACATCTACGGCAAGAAGCGCCTGCGCGAGATGGACAAGCGCATCCGCTTCCTCATCAAGCGGCTGGAAACCGCCACGGTGGTCGATCCGGTCGAGCAGGAGAACGTCGGACAGGTGTTCTTCGGCGCCACGGTGACCATCAGCGACGCCGAATCGGGCATCGACGAAACCTGGCAGATCGTCGGCGTGGACGAGGCCAACGCCTCGGAAGGCCGCATCAGCTGGATCTCGCCGCTGGCCCGTGCGCTGCTCAAGGCGCGCGAGGGCGACGCGGTGCGCTTCCAGAGCCCGGCCGGCTTGCGCGAAATCGAGATCCTCGAAATCCGGTACGAGTAGGGCGATGGCCTGGAAGGCGCATGGTTGCTTCCTCGCAGCCATGCATGGCTTGGGAGGCCCGCCCTGTCTTGCCTGCAGCCATGCATGGCTCGAAAAGCCCGATCCATGGGGCGTGCGGGGTAGGTTGATACCGGTACTTGAATTCCGGTACATCGCCCCCATAAAGCAGTGTCGTCGCATCGCCGACGTACCGGCAATCTCCGAAAACCGATAACGGACTTCAGACATGGACACCACCACCCAGAGCCCGGCCGGGCAGACGATGGCCTTCCAGGCCGAGGTGAAGCAGATGCTTCACCTGATGATCCATTCGCTCTACAGCAACCGCGAGATCTTTCTGCGCGAGCTGATATCCAATGCCTCCGATGCCTGCGACAAGCTGCGCTTCGAGGCGCTCGACAATCCGGCGCTGTTCGAGAACGAAGCCGAACTGAAGATCCGCGTTGCGTTCGACAAGGACGCGCGCACCATCACCGTCGCCGACAACGGCATCGGCATGAGCCGCGAGGAGGCCATTGCCAACCTCGGCACCATTGCCAAGAGCGGCACGCGCGAATTCTTCAGCAAGCTCACCGGCGACCAGAAAAACGACGCCAACCTGATCGGCCAGTTCGGTGTCGGCTTCTATTCCTCGTTCATCGTCGCCGACAAGGTGACCGTGGTGACACGCCGCGCCGGGCTGCCGGCCGGCGAAGGCGTCAAGTGGGAATCGGACGGCGCCGGCGAGTTTACCGTCGAGGCAGTCGACAAGCCTGCGCGCGGCACCGAGATCACGCTGCATCTGCGGGCGGAGCAGGACGACCTGCTTTCGGGCTGGAAGCTGCGCGACATCATCCGCAAGTACTCCGATCACATCGTGCAGCCGATCGTGATGTACAAGGAAAAGTGGGACGAGGAAGCCAAGGCGCAGACGCTCTCCGACGAGCTGGAAACCGTCAATCAGGCGAGCGCGCTGTGGGCCAAGCCGAAGAGCGAAATCACCGAGGAGCAGTACAAGGCGTTCTACAAGCACGTCGGCCACGACTACGACGAGCCGCTCGCGTGGACCCACGCCCGGGTCGAAGGGCGCCAGGAATACACGCAGCTGCTCTACATTCCCGCCCACGCGCCGTTCGACATGTGGGACCGCAACGCGCGCCATGGCGTCAAGCTCTATGTGCGCCGCGTGTTCATCATGGACGACGCCGAGCAGCTGATGCCGCTCTACCTGCGCTTCGTGCGCGGGGTGGTCGACTCCAACGACCTGCCGCTCAACGTGTCGCGCGAGATCCTGCAGGAATCGAAGGACATCGAGGCGATCCGCAACGGCTGCACCAAGAAGGTCCTCGGCCTGCTCGAAGATCTCGCGGAAGACCGCAAGGAGGATTACGCGAAGTTCTGGGGCGAGTTCGGCAAGGTGCTCAAGGAAGGCGTCGGCGAAGACCGCAGCAACAAGGACAAGATCGCCGGCCTGCTGCGCTTTGCCAGCACGCTGGCCGATACTGCCGACGAGACGGTTTCGCTGGCCGACTACATCGGCCGCATGAAGGAAGGCCAGGACAAGATCTACTACGTCACCGCCGATGGCTTCAACGCGGCGAAAAACAGCCCGCACCTCGAGATCTTCCGCAAGAAGGGCGTCGAAGTGCTGCTGCTGTCCGACCGCGTCGACGAGTGGGTGGTCGGCCACCTGACCGAGTTCGACGGCAAGCAGCTGGTGTCGGTGGCCAAGGGCGGGCTCGACCTCGGCAAGCTCGAGGACGAAGCCGAGAAGAAGGCGCAGGAGGAAAAGGCGGGCGAACTCGCGCCGCTGATCGACCGCATGAAGACCGCGCTGGGCGAGCGCGTCAAGGAAGTCCGCGTGACGCACCGCCTGACCGATTCGCCGGCCTGCCTGGTGGCGGACGAGTTCGACATGAGTGCCAACCTGCAGCGCATGTTGAAGGCCGCGGGGCAGAGCGCGCCGGCCGCCAAGCCGATCCTCGAGATCAATCCCGAGCATCCGGTGGTGCTGCGGCTCAAGGACGAGCAGGCGCACTTCGACGACTGGACGGCGGTGCTGTTCGACCAGGCGCTGCTCGCCGAAGGCGGACAACTCGACGACCCGGCGGGCTTCGTCAAGCGCGTCAACCAGCTGATGCTGGAGATGGCCGGCGAAGCCTCGCGCATCATCCTGCCGGGCTGATGTCCGGACAGGCCGCGTCGGCGCCACGCCTGCGCGGCCTGCCGCCGATCGTCGACGAACGCGCGCGGGTGCTGATCCTCGGCAGCTTTCCCTCCGAGGCCTCGCTCGCCGCGCGGCACTACTACGCCCATCCGCAGAACCAGTTCTGGCGCCTGCTGGCGGCGGTGCTCGACGCCCCCTTGACCGAACTCGACTACGCGGCCAAGCAGCATGCCCTGCGTGCACGCGGTGTGGCGGTGTGGGACGTGTATGGCCTGTGCGAGCGCGAAGGCAGCCTCGATTCCGCGATTCGCGAGGCGCAGCCCAACGATTTTTCGTGCGTGACGCAGATTGCCACCAGCCTGCGTCGCGTCTGCTTCAACGGCAAGACGGCGGGGCGCTTCGTGCGCGGTTTCGCCGAACAGGGTCTCGAGACGCGCGTGTTGCCGTCCTCCAGCCCGGCGTACACGCTCGCCTTCGCCGACAAGCTCGCGCAATGGCGCGAGGCGCTCCTGCCCGAACTTTACATCCCGATCGATTGAGGCTGCCGAGCAGCTCGCGCTATAGTGCGCGCAGTCTCGCGAACTGGGTGGCCCATGAATCAGCCGGAACACAAGGGCGGCGATCTCGAACGCCGCCTTGCTCTGCCCGAGGTGCTCGACCTGCTGATGGCCGACGGGATGGTCAGCGTCGACGACGGCGGCCAACTCAAGCATGAGCGGCGCTATTTCCGTGGCGACACCCATCCGCTGATCATCGTTGCCGAGCAGAAGTGGAAGTCGGCCAAGCCGCCGCACCGGCTGCTGACGCTCGATGATCTGTCCGAATGGCTGGCCGGGCGCAGCGGACTGCCCTATTACCACATCGATCCGCTCAAGGTGGATTTCTCCGGCGTCACCGAGGTGATGTCGAATGCCTACGCGACGCGCTTCAAGATCCTGCCGGTCGAGGTGACGCCGCGCGACGTGGTGATCGCCACCGCCGAACCGTTCGTGCGCGAGTGGGAGAAGGAGTTGCGGCCGATCCTGCGCAAGGACATCCGGCGCGTGATTGCCAATCCGCAGGTGATCGAGCGCTACATCGTCGAGTTCTACAACCTCGCCAAGTCGGTCAAGCGGGCGATGAAGTCGGGCGAGGCCACTTCCGGCATTTCGAATTTCGAGCAACTGGTCGAGCTGGGCAAGGCCAACCGCCAGTACGACGCCAACGACCAGCACATCGTCAACATCGTCGATTGGCTGTGGCAGTACGCCTTCGAGCAGCGCGCCAGCGACATCCACGTCGAGCCGCGGCGCGAACTGGGCATCGTCCGCTTTCGCATCGACGGCGTGCTGCATCAGGTCTACCAGATCCCGATGCCGGTGCTCAACGCGATGACCTCGCGCATCAAGATCCTGGGACGCATGGACGTGGTGGAGAAGCGCCGCCCGCAGGACGGCCGCATCAAGACGCGCACGCCGCACGGGCAGGAAGTCGAATTGCGCCTGTCGACCCTGCCGACGGCCTTCGGCGAGAAGCTGGTGATGCGTATTTTCGATCCCGAGGTGCTGGTGCGCGATTTCAGCGAACTCGGGTTTTCCGACGAGGACGGCGTGCGCTGGTCGCGCATGACGGGCGCGTCGAACGGCATCATCCTGGTGACCGGGCCGACCGGCTCGGGCAAGACGACCACGCTCTATTCGACGCTCAAGCAACTGGCCGTGCCCGAGGTCAACGTGTGCACCATCGAGGACCCGATCGAGATGATCGAACCCTCATTCAACCAGGTGCAGGTCCAGCACGGCATCGAGATGGGGTTCGCGCAGGGCGTGCGCGCGCTGATGCGGCAGGACCCGGACATCATCATGGTGGGCGAGATACGCGATCTCGAAACCGCCGACATGGCGATCCAGGCGGCGTTGACGGGACACCTTGTCCTGTCGACGCTGCACACAAACGATTCGCCGACCGCGATCACGCGCCTGCTCGACCTCGGCGTGCCCTCATACCTGCTCAACGCGACAGTGCTCGGCGTGATGGCGCAGCGTCTGGTGCGCACGCTGTGTCCGCACTGCAAACGCGCCGGCGGCATGCGTGCCGAGGACGAGGAACTGTGGAGCCAGCTCGTGGTGCCGTGGAAGTCGGGCATGCCCTCGCAGGTGTTCCACCCGGTCGGCTGCCTCGAATGCCGCATGACGGGCTATCAGGGGCGCATCGGCATCTACGAGATCATGATGCTGTCGCCGGAAATCAAGAAGCTGATCCACGAGCGTACCGACGTCGCCGCGGTACGCGACCAGGCCTATCGCGAAGGCATGCGCGCCTTGCGGATTTCAGGGGCAATGAAGGTCGCTGCCGGCCTGACGACAATCGAGGAAGTGATCAAGGTGGCGCCGCCGGCAATTCAGCATTAGCGGCGGCTGAAGAAGCCTTTGCTGATGTCTGTCAATCTTGATCTGGATCAGTTTCCGCCCTGCGCCATTTGTGAAAATTCGTGACTTCAACGGTTTGCCATCCGTGGGGTGGCGCCGGGCCGGCATTGGAGCGCGCGATGGCAGTGGAGCTGTACAACCGTGGCGGGCACGCCTGCATCGCGTTCTATGACCTGGTCGATGACCAGAACGATGCCGCAGTGCAGGCCAACCAGTTCCTGATCGTCGACGACGGCCACGGCGCCTTGGTCGACCCCGGCGGCAACATCACCTACAACGGCCTGCTGATGGCGATGCAGCGCTACGTGCCGTCCCGCGAACTCGACCTCATCCTGGCGTCGCACGCCGATCCGGACATTATCGCCTCGGTCAACAAGTGGTTCGTCGCGACCCACTGCAGGGTGCTGATCTCGCAGCTCTGGACGCGTTTCGTGCCGCACTTCACCACGGGCCGCGACGTGTCGGGGCGGATCGTCGGCATTCCCGACCCGGGTGGCGACATTCCGCTCGGCCGCACCGTGCTCAAGGCGGTGCCGGCGCATTTCCTGCATTCCGAGGGCAACTTCCAGTTCTACGACCCGGTGTCGAAAATCCTGTTCACCGGCGACATGGGCGCCTCGCTGGTGCCGCATGAACTGGCGGCCGAGCCGGTGCGCGACTTCGACGCGCATGTGCCTTACATGGAGGCCTTCCACCGGCGTTACATGATCTCGAACAAGATCTGCCGCTTCTGGGTGGACATGGTGCGCAAGATGGATGTGTCGATGCTGGTGCCGCAACACGGCTCGCGCTTCGAAGGCCCGATGATCGGGCGTTTTCTCGACTGGATCGAGGCGCTGCCCTGCGGTGTCGACCTGATGACCGCCGAGCACTACCAGT
>WBZM01000102.1_pt1 | contig 140948 bp, 129 predicted proteins | sample 5204271 | NCBI WGS metagenome assembly WBZM01 (sample SAMN12344346, study PRJNA552823) | activated sludge metagenome | biome: Activated sludge suspended growth; feature: Nitrification reactor; material: Wastewater; isolation source: activated sludge from nitrification reactor of wastewater... | reverse complement strand
TCGTCGACAGCACCGTCGTGATCGCCGCCGTCAGCGTCGTCTTGCCGTGATCCACGTGCCCAATCGTCCCCACGTTCACGTGCGGCTTGGTGCGCTCAAACTTACCTTTGGCCATTTATCTCTCCAATCAAAGAACGTCGCTTGTCGACAGCGGTTACTTGGTACGGGCCGAGATGATGGCTTCCGCCACATTCTTCGGCGCCTCGGCGTAGTGCTTGAACTCCATCGTGTACGTCGCACGACCCTGGGTCAGCGAACGCAGCGTGGTGGAGTATCCGAACATCTCGGCCAGCGGGACTTCGGCGCGGATCGCCTTGCCACCACCGGCCATGTCTTCCATGCCCTGGACCATGCCGCGCCGCGACGAGAGGTCTCCCATCACGGTGCCGGCGTAGTCCTCGGGGGTCTCGACCTCGACCGCCATCATCGGCTCGAGCAGGACCGGGCTGGCCTTGCGCATGCCTTCCTTGAAGGCGATCGAGCCGGCCTGCTTGAACGCGTTCTCGTTCGAGTCCACGTCGTGGTACGAACCGAAGAACAGCGTGGCCTTCACGTCGACGACCGGATAACCCGCCAGGACACCGGCCGGCAGCGTCTCGCGGATGCCCTTCTCGACCGCGGGAATGAACTCGCGCGGAACGACCCCGCCCTTGATCGCGTCGACGAACTCGAACCCGGGACCACCGGCCTCGAGCGGCTCGAGCTTGATGACGACGTGACCGTACTGGCCGCGACCGCCCGACTGCTTGATGAACTTGCCCTCGACCTCGTCGACCGTCTTGCGGATGGTCTCGCGGTAGGCCACCTGCGGCTTGCCCACCGAGGCCTCGACGCCGAACTCGCGCTTCATCCGGTCGACGATGATCTCCAGGTGGAGCTCGCCCATGCCCGAGATGATGGTCTGGCCGGACTCTTCGTCGGTGCGGACGCGGAACGACGGGTCTTCCTGGGCCAGACGGCCCAGCGCGATGCCCATCTTCTCCTGGTCGGCCTTGGTCTTGGGCTCGACGGCCTGCGAGATCACCGGCTCGGGGAACACCATCCGCTCGAGGATGATCACGTTGTCCGGATCGCACAGCGTCTCGCCGGTGGTGACCTCCTTCAGGCCCACGCAGGCGGCGATGTCGCCGGCGCGCACTTCCTTGATCTCGTCGCGCTGGTTCGCGTGCATCTGCAGCAGGCGACCGATGCGCTCCTTCTTGCCCTTGATCGGGTTGTAGATGGTGTCGCCCGAGTTCAGCACACCCGAGTAGACGCGGATGAACGTCAGCTGACCGACGAACGGGTCGGTCATCAGCTTGAACGCCAGCGCCGAGAACTTCTCGCCGTCGTCGGCCTTGCGATAGACGTCCTTCTCGGCCTCGTCGGAGCCCTTCACCGGGGGGATGTCCACCGGCGACGGCATGTAGTCGATGACCGCGTCGAGCATCGCCTGCACGCCCTTGTTCTTGAACGCGGTGCCGCAGAGCATCGGGACGATCTCGCCGGCGATCGTGCGCTGACGGATCGCGGACTTCAGCTCCTCGACGGAGAGATCACCCTCCTCGAGGTACTTGTTCATCAGCTCCTCGTTCGCCTCGGCGGCGGCCTCGAGCATCTTCTCGCGCCAGGTGTTGCACTCGTCGACGAGATCGGCCGGGATGTCGCGCATCTCGAACTTCATGCCCTGCGAGGAGTCGTCCCAGTAGATCGCCTTCATCCGGACCAGGTCGACGACGCCCTTGAAGTTCTCCTCGGCGCCGATCGGCACCTGGATCGGCACCGGATTGGCGCGCAGGCGCGCGCGCATCTGGTCGTAGACCTTGAAGAAGTTCGCGCCGATGCGGTCCATCTTGTTGACGAACGCGAGCCGCGGCACGCCGTACTTGTTCGCCTGGCGCCACACCGTCTCGGACTGGGGCTGCACGCCGCCGACCGCGCAATAGACCATGCACGCGCCGTCGAGCACCCGCATCGAACGCTCGACCTCGATCGTGAAGTCGACGTGTCCCGGGGTGTCGATGATGTTGATCCGGTGCTCCGGATAGGACATGTCCATGCCCTTCCAGAAGCAGGTGGTCGCCGCGGACGTGATCGTGATGCCACGCTCCTGCTCCTGCTCCATCCAGTCCATCGTGGCGGCGCCGTCGTGGACCTCACCGATCTTGTGGTTCACACCGGTGTAGTAGAGGATGCGCTCGGTCGTGGTGGTCTTGCCGGCGTCGATGTGCGCGGAGATACCGATGTTGCGGTATCGCTCGATAGGGGTCTTGCGAGCCATGATTCAGTGCTCCAGGGCGTTACGGCCGAATCTTGTGGATTCGTGGATGCGAGCCGGGGGCCGGCTCAGAAGCGGAAGTGCGCGAAGGCCTTGTTGGCCTCGGCCATCCGGTGAACCTCGTCGCGCTTCTTCACCGCGCCACCGCGGTTCTCGGCGGCTTCGAGCATTTCGTTGGCCAGACGCTGGCCCATCGATTTCTCGCCCCGCTTCTTCGCGGCCTCGCGCAGCCAGCGCATCGCCAGCGCCATCCGACGCACCGGACGGATCTCGACCGGCACCTGGTAGTTCGCACCACCGACGCGGCGGCTCTTGACCTCGACCATCGGGCGGCAGTTCTGCAGCGCCTGGGCGAAGACTTCGATCGGGTCCTTGCCCGAGCGCGACTTGATCTGGTCGAACGCGCCGTACAGCATGCGCTCGGCAACGGCCTTCTTGCCGTCGAGCATCAGCACGTTGACGAACTTCGAGACCTCGACGCTGTGATACAGCGGGTCGGGGAGGATCTCACGCTTGGGTACTTCGCGACGACGGGGCATCTTCAACCTCTCTTGGCTTCAGCTTCCCGCCGGGGCGACGGCCCCGGCCGGGGTGGCCCTCCGACCGGCGCCACGGGCGTGGCGCGGGGAGAACCGCTTACTCGACGACGCCACCCGGCGTCGCCAGTACAAAGGGCGCGGCCACCCGAAACGGGTGCGCCCGCGCCCGGACGAAAACCGCTGGCGCCCGATCAGGCCTTCTTGGGCCGCTTGGCGCCGTACTTGGAGCGAGCCTGCTTGCGGTCTTTCACGCCTTGCAGGTCCAGCGATCCGCGCACGATGTGATAGCGCACACCCGGGAGGTCTTTCACACGACCGCCGCGGATCAGCACCACCGAGTGCTCCTGCAGGTTGTGACCCTCGCCACCGATGTAGCTGATGACCTCGAAGCCGTTGGTCAGCCGCACCTTGGCGACCTTGCGCAGCGCCGAGTTCGGCTTCTTCGGGGTGGTGGTGTACACCCGGGTGCACACGCCGCGACGCTGAGGGCTGTCCTGCAGCGCCGGGCTCTTGCTCTTCAGCTGATCGCTTTCACGACCCTGGCGAACGAGCTGATTGATGGTAGGCATTGCTGTTTCCTTGGATTGGCATCACGCCATCTGTTCCGTGTTTCGCGAGGCGCCGCCCGCTGGCGACCGGCCCCTTCGCGACCACGCCGGCGATCGATTGCGCCGGCAAATTGCGGAAAGCCTTACATTATAGAAGCCGTTTGGCCGGACCGCAAGGGCTACCCCGCGGCCCGGCGTCCCGGGGTCAGCCCTGGGCGTCGCCCGAGGTCTCCTCGCCCGCGTCCTCGGTCACCTCGGCCGGGGGCTTGGAGAACAGCGCCTCGGCCTCGGCCGCCGCCAAGGCGGCCTGCTCCTGCGCTTCGTTCTGCTCCTTCACCTTGCGTGCCCGGTGGTAGGCCAGGCCCGTGCCGGCGGGGATCAGCCGGCCGACGATGACGTTCTCCTTCAGGCCGCGCAGGTCGTCCTTCTTGCCCATGATCGCCGCCTCGGTGAGCACCCGGGTGGTCTCCTGGAAGGAGGCCGCCGAGATGAACGAGTCGGTGGACAGCGAGGCCTTCGTGATGCCGAGCAGCAGGTTGATGTGGACCGCCTCGGGCTTGCCGGCCTCGCGCGCCTTGTCGTTCTCGTCCAGCAGCTCGGAGCGCTCGACCTGCTCGCCCATGATGAAGGGCGTGCCGCCCGGATCGACGATCTGCACACGACGCAGCATCTGGCGAACGATCACCTCGATGTGCTTGTCGTTGATCTTCACGCCCTGCAGCCGGTAGACATCCTGAACCTCGTCGACCACGTAGCGCGCGAGCGCCTCGATGCCGAGCAGGCGCAGGATGTCGTGCGGATCGGCCGGGCCGTCGACGATCATCTCACCCTTGTTCACGACCTGGCCGTCGTGCACCAGCACGTTCTTGTCCTTCGGGATCAGGAACTCGTGCGCGTTGCCATCCAGGTCGGTGATCACCAGGCGCTGCTTGCCCTTGGTGTCCTTGCCGAACGACACGGTGCCGGTGACCTCGGCGAGCATGCCGGCGTCCTTCGGCGAACGGGCCTCGAACAGCTCGGCCACCCGCGGCAGACCGCCGGTGATGTCGCGGGTCTTCTGCGACTCGAGCGGGATCCGCGCCAGCGTCTCGCCGACGCCGATCTCCTGGCCGTCGCGCACCGTGATCAGCGCGCCGACCGGGAACGAGATCGTCACCGCGTGGTCGGTGCCGGCGATCCGGACCTCCTCGCCCGCCTCGTTGATCAGCTTGACCTGCGGACGGACGTTGCGGGCGGCGGTGCCGCGGCGCTTGGCGTCGATCACGACGAGCGTCGACAGGCCGGTGACCTCGTCGATCTGCTTGGCGACGGTGGCGCCTTCCTCGACGTTCTCGAACTTGATGCGGCCCGAGTACTCGGTGATGATCGGGCGCGTCATCGGATCCCAGGTGGCCAGCTGCGTGCCGGCCTTGACCTGCTTGCCATCGAGCGCCAGCAGCGTGCCGCCGTACGGGATCTTGTGACGCTCGCGCTCACGGCCGTTGTCGTCGACGATGATGATCTCGCCCGAGCGGGAGATGACGATCTGCTCGCCGCGGGCGTTCGTCACGTAGCGCATCGTCGCGGTGAAGCGCACGATGCCGTTGGACTTCGCCTCGACCGAGCTGTCGACCGCCGCGCGCGACGCCGCGCCACCGATGTGGAACGTGCGCATCGTCAGCTGGGTGCCGGGTTCGCCGATCGACTGGGCGGCGATCACGCCGACCGCCTCGCCGGAGTTCACCAGCGAGCCGCGGCCGAGGTCGCGACCGTAGCACTTCGCGCACAGGCCGTACCGGGTGGCGCAGGTCAGCGGGGTGCGCACGCGCACCTCGTCGATGCCCAGCCGCTCGATCTCGTCGACCATGTCCTCGTCCAGCAGCGAGCCCGCCTCGTACAGCGTGGCCTGCGTCTCGGGATGGACCACGTCGACCGCGGCGACGCGGCCGAGGATCCGGTCGCGCAAGGCCTCGATCACCTCGCCGCCCTCGATCAGCGCCTTCATCGCGACGCCGTTCGAGGTGCCGCAATCGTCCTCGGTGACGACGAGGTCCTGCGTGACGTCGACCAGGCGGCGGGTCAGGTAGCCGGAGTTCGCGGTCTTCAGCGCGGTGTCCGCGAGGCCCTTCCGGGCGCCGTGGGTCGAGATGAAGTACTGCAGAACGTTCAGGCCCTCGCGGAAGTTCGCGGTGATCGGGGTCTCGATGATCGAGCCGTCCGGCTTGGCCATCAGGCCGCGCATGCCCGCGAGCTGGCGGATCTGCGCCGCCGAACCCCGGGCGCCGGAGTCGGCCATCATGTAGATCGCGTTGAACGACTCCTGGTCGACTTCCTTGCCGTGGCGGTCGATGGTCTTCTGCGTGCGCAGCTGGTCCATCATCGCCTTGCCGACCTCGTCACCGGCGCGGCCCCAGATGTCGACGACCTTGTTGTAGCGCTCGCCCTGGGTCACGAGACCCGAGGTGTACTGCTGCTCGATCTCCTTGACCTCGTGCTCGGCGTCGGCCAGCAGCTTGGTCTTCTGCGGCGGCACCAGCATGTCGTCGATCGCGATCGAGATGCCGGCGCGGGTGGCCAGCCGGAAGCCGTTCTGCATCAGCTGGTCGGCGAAGATGACGGTGTCGCGCAGGCCGCAGCGGCGGAACGACGCGTTGATCAGCCGGCTGATCTCCTTCTTCTTCAGCGCCTTGTTGATGTATTCGAACGGCAGCCCCTTCGGCAGGATCTCGGAGAGCAGCGCACGACCGACCGTGGTCTCGACGCGGCGCAGCCGCGACGTCAGCTCCTCGGAGCCGGATTCGCGGACATGCTCCATCAGGCGCACGGTGATCTTCGTGCCGAGCTCGACCTGGCGATTGTCGTAGGCGCGCAGCACCTCGCCGACATCGCTGAAGTACATGCCCTCACCCTTCGCGTTGATCTTCTCGCGGGTGGTGTAGTACAGGCCGAGCACGATGTCCTGCGACGGGACGATCGACGGCTCGCCGTTGGACGGGAACAGCACGTTGTTCGACGCCAGCATCAGCGAGCGCGCCTCGAGCTGGGCCTCCAGCGACAGCGGCACGTGCACGGCCATCTGGTCGCCGTCGAAGTCGGCGTTGAACGCCGCGCAGACCAGCGGGTGGAGCTGGATCGCCTTGCCCTCGATCAGCACCGGCTCGAAGGCCTGGATGCCGAGCCGGTGCAGCGTGGGCGCACGGTTCAGCATCACCGGGTGCTGGCGGATCACGTCCTCGAGGATGTCCCAGACGATCGGCTCCTGGGTCTCGACGTACTTCTTGGCCTGCTTGATGGTGGTCGCGACCCCCATCGTCTCGAGCTTGTTGAAGATGAACGGCTTGAACAGCTCGAGCGCCATCAGCTTGGGCAGGCCGCACTGATGCAGCTTCAGCTGCGGGCCGACCACGATGACCGAACGGCCGGAGTAGTCGACGCGCTTGCCCAGCAGGTTCTGGCGGAAGCGGCCACCCTTGCCCTTGATCATGTCGGCCAGCGACTTCAGCGCGCGCTTGTTCGCGCCGGTCATCGCCTTGCCGCGGCGGCCGTTGTCGAGCAGCGAGTCGACGGCCTCCTGCAGCATCCGCTTCTCGTTGCGCACGATGATCTCGGGCGCCTTCAGCTCGAGCAGCCGCTTCAGGCGGTTGTTCCGGTTGATCACCCGGCGATACAGGTCGTTCAGGTCCGACGTGGCGAAGCGGCCGCCGTCCAGCGGCACCAGCGGGCGCAGCTCCGGCGGCAGCACCGGCAGCACCTCCATCACCATCCAGTCGGGCTTGATGCCCGAGCGCTGGAAACCCTCGAGCACCTTCAGCCGCTTGGCGATCTTCTTGATCTTCGCTTCCGAGCCCGTGGCCTCGAGGTCCTTGCGAAGCTGCTCGATGTCACGATCGATGTTGATCGAACGCAGCAGCTCGCGGATGCCCTCGGCGCCCATCATCGCGCGGAAGTCGTCGCCGTACTCCTCGGTCTTCGCGAGGAAGTCGTCCTCGGTCATGATCTGCGCGCGCTTGAGCGGCGTCATGCCGGGCTCGATCACGACGTACGCTTCGAAGTACAGCACGCGCTCGATGTCGCGCAGCGTCATGTCGAGCACCATGCCCAGACGCGACGGCAGCGACTTCAGGAACCAGATGTGCGCGGTCGGCGAGGCCAGCTCGATGTGGCCCATCCGCTCGCGGCGCACCTTGGCCAGCGTGACCTCGACACCGCACTTCTCGCAGATGACGCCACGGTGCTTCAGGCGCTTGTACTTGCCGCACAGGCACTCGTAGTCCTTGATCGGGCCGAAGATCTTCGCGCAGAACAGGCCGTCGCGCTCGGGCTTGAACGTGCGGTAATTGATCGTCTCGGGCTTCTTCACCTCGCCGAACGACCACGACCGGATCTTCTCGGGCGATGCGAGCCCGATCTTGATCGCGTCGAAGTGTTCCTCTTCCTGGACCTGCTTGAACAGATCGAGCAACGCTTTCATTGACAGCTCCTAGTTGTCGACGGGCCGGATTCAGTTGCGCTCGAGATCGATGTCGATGCCGAGCGAGCGGATCTCCTTGACCAGCACGTTGAAGGACTCCGGCATGCCGGCGTCGATCGTGTGCTCGCCCTTGACCAGGTTCTCGTAGACCTTCGTGCGGCCGTTCACGTCATCGGACTTCACGGTGAGCATCTCCTGCAGGGTGTACGAGGCGCCGTAGGCTTCCAGCGCCCACACCTCCATCTCGCCGAAGCGCTGGCCGCCGAACTGCGCCTTGCCGCCCAGCGGCTGCTGGGTCACCAGCGAGTACGGGCCGGTGGAACGCGCGTGCATCTTGTCGTCGACCAGGTGGTGCAGCTTCAGCATGTGCATGTAGCCGACCGTGACGCGGCGATCGAAGGCCTCGCCGGTGCGCCCGTCGTACAGCGTGACCTGCGTCTTGCTCGGCGTGAAGCCCAGCAGCGCGGTGCGCGGATCGTCGTCCGGGAACGCGAGATCGAGCATCTGGCGGATCTCGGGCTCGGTCGCGCCGTCGAAGACCGGCGTCGCGAACGGCACGCCGTTGCGCAGGTTCTCGGCCAGCTCGACGATCTCGTGATCCTCGAGGGCGTCGAGGCCGGCGCGCTGCGACGGGTTGTTGTAGATGCGCTCGAGCAGGCCGCGGATCACGGCGGGCTTGGTCTGCGCCTTGAGCATCTCGCCGATGCGCAGGCCGATGCCTTTCGCGGCCCAGCCCAGGTGCGTCTCGAGGATCTGGCCGACGTTCATCCGCGAGGGCACGCCCAGCGGGTTCAGCACGATGTCGACCGGGGTGCCGTCGGCCATGTAGGGCATGTCCTCGACCGGAACGATCCGCGAGACCACACCCTTGTTGCCGTGGCGGCCGGCCATCTTGTCGCCAGGCTGCAGACGACGCTTGACCGCCAGGTACACCTTGACCATCTTCAGCACGCCCGGGGGCAGTTCGTCGCCCTGCGTGAGCTTCTTGCGCTTCTCCTCGAACGCGAGGTCGAACTGGTGGCGCTTCTGCTCCACCGATTCCTTCAGGTTCTCGAGCGCGGTGGCCGCCGTCTCGTCGGCCAGCCGGATCTCGAACCACTGGTAGCGGTCGAGGTCGGCGAGGTACTCGGCGGTGATCGCCGCGCCCTTGACCAGGCGCTTCGGGCCACCGTTGGCGACCTTGCCGATCAGCAGGCGCTCGATCCGCGAGAACGCGTCGTTCTCGACGATGCGCAGCTGGTCGTTGAGGTCCTGGCGGTAGCGCTTGAGCTCGTCGTCGATGATCGACTGCGCCCGCTTGTCGCGCTGGATGCCCTCGCGCGTGAAGACCTGGACGTCGATCACGGTGCCGCTCATGCCCGAGGGCACGCGCAGCGAGGTGTCCTTCACGTCGGAGGCCTTCTCGCCGAAGATCGCGCGCAGCAGCTTCTCCTCGGGGGTCAGCTGGGTCTCGCCCTTCGGCGTGACCTTGCCGACCAGCGTGTCGCCGGCCTGGACCTCGGCGCCGATGTACACGATGCCGGACTCGTCGAGCCGCGACAGCTGCGACTCGGACAGGTTCGAGATGTCGCGGGTGATGTCCTCGGGGCCGAGCTTGGTGTCGCGGGCCAGCACCGAGAGTTCCTCGATGTGGATCGACGTATAGCGGTCGTCGGCGACGACGCGCTCGGAAATGAGGATGGAGTCCTCGAAGTTGTAGCCGTTCCAGGGCATGAACGCGACCAGCATGTTCTGGCCGAGCGCGAGTTCGCCGAGGTCGGTGGACGCGCCATCGGCGACCACGTCGTTGCGGGCGATCTTGTCGCCCTTGCGGACGACCGGGCGCTGGTTGATGTTCGTGTTCTGGTTCGAGCGCGTGTACTTGATCAGGTTGTAGATGTCGACGCCGACCTCGCCGGCCGCCGCCTCATCGTCGTTGACCCGGATCACGATCCGGTTCGCGTCGACGTAGTCGACGACGCCGCCGCGACGCGCGGTGACGACGGTGCCGGAGTCGACCGCGCAGGTGCGCTCGATCCCGGTGCCGACCACCGGCTTCTCGGGACGCAGGCAGGGCACCGCCTGGCGCTGCATGTTCGAACCCATCAGCGCGCGGTTCGCGTCGTCGTGCTCGAGGAAGGGGATCAGCGAGGCCGCCACCGAGACGATCTGGCTGGGCGCGACGTCCATGTAGGTGACGCGGTCGGGCGAGGAGAGCTGCGTCTCGCCGTTGATCCGCACCGAGACCAGCTCGCCGGTCAGGCGGTTGTTCTCGTCGACCGCCGCGTTCGCCTGGGCGATCACGTAGCGGCCTTCCTCGATCGCCGACAGGTAGGAGATCTCGTTGGTGACCTGGCTGTCGACGACCTTGCGATACGGGGTCTCGAGGAACCCGTACTCGTTCAGGCGCGCGTACAGCGACAGCGAGTTGATCAGGCCGATGTTCGGGCCTTCCGGCGTCTCGATCGGGCACACCCGGCCGTAGTGGGTCGGGTGCACGTCCCGGACCTCGAAGCCGGCGCGCTCGCGGGTCAGGCCGCCCGGGCCCAGCGCCGAGACACGACGCTTGTGCGTGATCTCGGACAACGGGTTGGTCTGGTCCATGAACTGCGACAGCTGGCTCGAACCGAAGAACTCGCGGATCGCCGCGCTGATCGGCTTCGAGTTGATCAGGTCGTGCGGCATCAGGTTCTCGGTCTCGGCCTGGCCGAGACGCTCCTTGACCGCACGCTCGACGCGCACCAGGCCGGCGCGGAACTGGTTCTCGGCGAGCTCGCCGACACAGCGCACGCGGCGGTTGCCGAGGTGGTCGATGTCGTCGATCTCGCCCTTGCCGTTGCGCAGGTCGACGAGGATCTTGATGACCGCGAGGATGTCGTCGTTCATCAGCGTCATCGGACCGGTGAGCTCGTCACGACCGACGCGGCGGTTGAACTTCATCCGGCCGACCTTGGACAGGTCGTACGCCTCCTCGCTGTAGAACAGGCGATGGAACAGCGCCTCGACCGCGTCCTCGGTGGGCGGTTCGCCAGGGCGCATCATCCGGTAGATGGCGATGCGCGCGGCGGTCTGGTCGGCGGTCTCGTCGACACGCAGCGTCTGCGCGATGTACGGGCCCTGGTCGAGGTCGTTCGTGTACAGCGTGCGGAACTCCTTGACGCCGGCGGCCCGCATCTTGCGCAGCACTTCCTCGGTGAGCTCGTCGTTGGCCTTCGCGACGACCTCGCCGGTCTCGGCGTCGATCACCGCGTGTGCCAGCGTGCGGCCGAGCAGGTAGTCCTCGGGCACCGAGATGCGCTTCATGCCCGCCGCGTCGAGGTCACGGATGTGCTTCGCGTTGATCCGCTTGTCTTTCGCGACGATGACCTTGCCGTCCTTGTCGGTGATGTCGAAGCGGGCGATCTCGCCGCGCAGCCGCTCGGGCACGAGTTCGAGCATCGCGCCTTCGGCCATCAGCTGGACGTTGTCGAAGACGAAGAAGTGGGCCAGGATCTGCTCCGGCGTCAGGCCGATCGCCTTCAGCAGGATCGTGACCGGCATCTTGCGACGGCGGTCGACGCGGAAGTACAGGATGTCCTTCGGGTCGAACTCGAAGTCGAGCCAGGAGCCGCGGTAGGGGATGATCCGGGCCGAGAACAGCAGCTTGCCCGAGCTGTGGGTCTTGCCGCGGTCGTGCTCGAAGAACACGCCCGGCGAGCGGTGCAGCTGCGAGACGATGACGCGCTCGGTGCCGTTGACGATGAACGAGCCGGTGTTCGTCATGAGCGGGATCTCGCCCATGTAGACCTCCTGCTCCTTCACCTCCTTGACCGTCGGCTTGACCGCCTCCTTGTCCATGATCACGAGCCGCACCCGCGCGCGCAACGGCGCGCAGAAGGTGAGGCCACGCTGCTGGCACTCCTTGACGTCGAAGGCCGGGTTGCCGAGCACGTAGCTGACGAACTCGAGCCGCGCCATCTGGTTGTGCGAGACGATCGGGAAGATCGACCCGAACGCCGCCTGCAGGCCTTCGGGCTTGCGTTCGGTCGGCATGGTCTCGGCCTGCAGGAACTGCTGGTACGACTCGATCTGGGTCGTCAGCAGGTACGGCACGTCGAGGACGACCGGGCGCTTCGCGAAGCTCTTGCGGATGCGCTTCTTCTCGGTGAAGGAATACGCGGTGGACTGGCTCATGAACACTCCGTGTTTCACGCAGAGACTGGGGGCTGCGACACGCGCTCGGGGCGCGGGTCGCAGGCCTCAGGCCCCGCAAAGACGCGAAAACCCGGAGCCATCCTGCCCGACGGCAGGATGGGTTCCGGGCGCTTCTCGGCGGCCGAGAGCAACTTACTTCAGCTCGACCTTCGCGCCAGCGTCTTCGAGCTGCTTCTTCAGGGCCTCGGCGTCGGCCTTGGAGATGCCTTCCTTGACGGGCTTCGGCGCGCCATCGACCAGGTCCTTGGCTTCCTTCAGACCCAGGCCGGTCGCCGCGCGGACGACCTTGATGACCTCGACCTTCTTCTCACCGGTGGCGGCCAGCACCACGGTGAACTCGGTCTTCTCCTCGGCGGCCGGGGCGGCAGCGCCACCCGCGGCCGGCGCGGCGACCGCCACGGCGGCGGCAGCAGCGGAGACGCCGAACTTCTCTTCCATCATCTTGATCAGCTCGGACAGCTCCAGCACGGACATGCCGGCGACGGCGTCGAGGATCTCTTGTTTGCTCAGTGCCATTTGATTGCTCCAGTTTTCTATCAGCGGTTTGCGTGAATCCGAAAGTCTTTGCGGGCAGGGGAACGGGACGTCCGACCGGGGTCAGGCGGCCTCGCTCTTCTGCTTCTCGATCGCCGCGAGGGTTCGGACGAAACGTCCGGGCACCTCGTTGAGCGTGCGAACGAAGGTCGCGATGGGCGCTTGCATCGTGCCCAACAGCTTGGCCAACAGCTCTTCACGGCTGGGCAACGAGGCCAGGGCCTTCACGCCGGCGGCGTCCATGACGAAATTCGGCATGGCGCCGGCCTTCAGGACCAGCTTGTCGTTGCCCTTGGCGAAGTCGTTGAGCACCTTCGCGCACGCCACCGGATCGGCGGCAAAGCCGTAGAGCAGCGGTCCGACCATCTGGGCGGACAACCCCTCGAACGGCGTGCCGGCGACCGCCCGGCGTGCCAGCGTGTTCTTCAGAACACGCAGGTGAACACCCTGGCTGCGAGCCTGCCTGCGCAGGACGGTGATCGCTTCGACTCCCAGACCACGGTACTCGGCGACGATGACAGCGCCCGCTTTCGCGACCTGCGCGCTGACTTCCTCGACGACGACCGCCTTTTCAGTGCGGTTAAGACCCATGGTCCAGCTCCTGTGAACGGCACTCCGGCTTGCGCCTTCGTGCCTGCCTAGATACGGCGACCGAGCCTGCGTTTTGTGACCGCATTCGCGAACGAACCGCTACAAACCGCTTCGGGACCGCCATCTGCGCAGGGTTCCGGCACGCGACGCGTGACGGGGATTAAGGTGCCCGGCCGTTTCCGGTCTCCCGGTGGGCGGCCTGCGCCCCCTGCGGTCTTTGACAACCCGCCGGCCTGTCGCTTCCCCACGGGCAGGACGCCCGTGTGTCCGCGAAGGGCCGACGGCCCAAAGTTCTTGAAACCTGTCGATCAGTTCGACTGGGCGGTGAACGCCGCCGTGTCGACCCGAACGCCCACACCCATCGTGCTGGAGACCGCGACCTTGCGAAGGTAGATGCCCTTCGAGGACGCCGGCTTGGCCCGGTTCAGGGCCTCGACCAGCGCACGCAGGTTGGTCTCGAGCTTGTCGATCTCGAACGACGCGCGGCCGATGCCCGCGTGGATGATGCCCGCCTTGTCGGTGCGGTACTGAACCTGACCGGCCTTCGCGTTCTTGACCGCGGTGGTGACGTCGGGCGTCACGGTGCCGACCTTCGGGTTGGGCATCAGGCCGCGGGGGCCGAGGATCTGGCCCAGCGTGCCGACGACCCGCATCGCGTCCGGGGTGGCGATCACGATGTCGAAGTTCAGATTGCCGGCCTTCACCTGCTCGGCGAGGTCTTCCATGCCGACGATGTCGGCACCGGCGGCGCGGGCCTCTTCGGCCTTCGCACCCTGCGTGAAGACCGCGACCCGCACGGTCTTGCCGGTGCCGGCGGGCATCACGACCGAACCACGGACCACCTGGTCGGACTTCTTGGCGTCCACGCCGAGTTGGACCGCGACGTCGATGGACTCGTCGAACTTGGCGGTGGCGCATTCCTTCACCAGCGCCAGCGCCTGCTGCAGCGGCAGCGGCTTGGTGCGGTCGACCTTCGACGAGATCGCCTTGACGCGCTTGGAGACCTTGGCCATTTACACGCCCTCCACGGTGATGCCCATGCTGCGGGCCGAGCCGGCGATGGTGCGCACCGCAGCGTCGAGGTCGGCCGCGGTGAGGTCAGGCATCTTGGCCTTGGCGATGTCCTCGGCCTGGGCCCGCGTGATCTTGCCGACCTTGTCGGTGTGGGGCTTGGGCGAGCCCTTGTCGATCTTCGCGGCCTTCTTGATCAGGATGGTGGCCGGCGGCGTCTTCATCACGAAGGTGAAGCTCTTGTCCGCATAGGCGGTGATCACCACCGGAATGGGCAGGCCCGGCTCCATGCCCTGGGTCTGGGCATTGAAGGCCTTGCAGAATTCCATGATGTTCAGGCCGCGTTGGCCGAGCGCCGGACCGATCGGGGGCGCGGGGTTGGCTTTGCCGGCAGGCACCTGCAGCTTCACAAAGCCGACGATCTTCTTCGCCATGAGGCTACTCCTGGTTTGAGTTCAAACGCGCGGTCGGCTCGGTGCCTACTGGCGCTCCTCGGATGACGGCCCGGGGGCCGCCGTGTTTCGCCGTGCGCCCATCGGGGCGCGCGGCGGTTGATCAGACCTTCTCGACCTGGGCGAACTCGAGTTCGACCGGGGTGGCGCGCCCGAAGATGGTGACGGACACCCGGACACGGCTCTTCTCGTAGTTGACCTCTTCGACGTTGCCGTTGAAGTCGGTGAAAGGGCCGTCTTTCACCCGCACCATCTCGCCGACCTCGAACAGCACCTTCGGCTTGGGCTTCTCGACGCCCTCCTGCATCTGGGCCATGATCTTCTCGACCTCCTTCTCGGAGATCGGGGCCGGCTTGTTGCCGTGCCCACCCACGAAGCCGGTGACCTTGTTCGTGCTCTTGACGAGGTGCCAGGTGAGGTCGGTCATCTCCATTTCGACGAAGACGTAGCCCGGGAAGAAGCGGCGCTCGGTGATGGCGCGCTGCCCGTTCTTCATCTCGACGACTTCCTCGGTCGGCACCAGGATCTTGCCGAACTGCTCCTGCATGCCCGCGCGCTCGACGCGCTCCTGCAAGGCCCGGGCGACACTCTTCTCCATGCCGGAGTAGGCGTGGACGACATACCAGCGCTTGGTCATTTACTTCTTCCAGCCCAGGATGAGGTCGTAGAGAACCCACTCGAGCGATTTGTCGACCACCCAGAGAAACAAGGCCATCGCGAGCACGAAACCGAACACGATCAGGGTGACCTGCGTGGTCTCCTTGCGGTCGGGCCAGACGACGCGACGGGTCTCGGACCAGGAATCCTTCGCGAACGCGAAGAACTGCTGCCCGGGCGCGGAGAACCAGCCGATCACACCACCCGCGAGCAATCCGGCGATCACCGCGGCCACCCGGACGATCGCCGGCTGACCGGAGAGCAGGTAGAAACCGACCACCCCCGCGACCACCGCCGCGACGGCCAGCACGACCTTGACGCGATCCGCGGCGCTGGTGACGGTTTCTACGTTCGGATTTGCCATTCGTGTGACGCCTGTTCGACCTTGCCAGGTGAGGACGGGTGCCAATCGAGATTGGCAGGGGCAGAGGGAATCGAACCCCCAACCTTCGGTTTTGGAGACCGACGCTCTGCCAGTTGAGCTATACCCCTACGCCCTGAACCTTGACCCGGCGAGCCGAGCTTATTCGAGGATCTTGGCGACGACGCCGGCGCCCACGGTGCGCCCGCCCTCGCGGATCGCGAACCGCAGACCCTGCTCCATCGCGATCGGCGCAATCAGCTGCACCGTCATCTGCACGTTGTCCCCGGGCATCACCATCTCGGTGCCCGCCGGCAGCGTCACCGCACCCGTCACGTCCGTCGTGCGGAAGTAGAACTGCGGACGATAGTTGTTGAAGAACGGCGTGTGCCGCCCGCCCTCGTCCTTGCTCAGCACGTACACCTCGCACTCGAACTTCGTGTGCGGCGTGATCGAACCCGGCTTGGCCAGCACCTGACCACGCTCGACCTCCTCACGCTTGGTGCCCCGCAGCAGCACACCCACGTTGTCGCCCGCCTGACCCTGGTCGAGCAGCTTGCGGAACATCTCCACGCCCGTGCAGATCGTCTTGGCCGTCGTGCGAATGCCCACGATCTCCAGCTCATCGCCCACCTTCACGATCCCGCGCTCGACCCGACCGGTCACCACCGTGCCCCGGCCCGAGATCGAGAACACGTCCTCGATCGGCAGCAAAAACGCACCATCGACCGCCCGCTTGGGCTCCGGAATGTACGAGTCCAGCGCATCGGCCAGCGCCATGATCGCCTGCTCGCCCAGCTCGCCCTTGTCGCCTTCCAGCGCCAGCTTCGCCGACCCCTTCACGATCGGCGTGTCGTCGCCAGGAAACTCGTACTTCGAGAGCAGCTCGCGAACCTCCATCTCCACCAGCTCGAGCAGCTCCGCGTCATCGACCATGTCGCACTTGTTCATGAACACGATGATGTACGGCACACCCACCTGGCGCGCCAACAAAATGTGCTCGCGCGTCTGCGGCATCGGGCCGTCGGCCGCCGACACCACCAGAATCGCACCGTCCATCTGCGCCGCACCCGTGATCATGTTCTTCACATAGTCCGCGTGACCCGGGCAGTCAACGTGCGCGTAGTGCCGCGCCTTCGTCTCGTACTCCACGTGCGCCGTGTTGATCGTGATGCCGCGCGCCTTCTCCTCCGGCGCCGCGTCGATGTCGTCGTACTTCTTCGCCTCGCCACCAAACTTCGTCGACAGCACCGTCGTGATCGCCGCCGTCAGCGTCGTCTTGCCGTGATCCACGTGCCCAATCGTCCCCACGTTCACGTGCGGCTTGGTGCGCTCAAACTTACCTTTGGCCATGCCGGGCTCCTGATCTGGAAAAGCGAGTTCGTCGAAGACCGAAAACTAAGAAATTGGTGCCCATGGCGCGGATCGAACGCGCGACCTCTCCCTTACCAAGGGAGTGCTCTACCACTGAGCCACATGGGCGAAAAAACTGCCGAACACCAATTGCTGGAGCGGGTGAAGGGAATCGAACCCTCGTCGTAAGCTTGGAAGGCTTCTGCTCTACCATTGAGCTACACCCGCGGATACGAACGACGCCAACCGCGCGCCGCCACCGTCCCCCGGAACCAAGCCCGGGGCCCCAACCGCTGACACCCTCACCACCCCGCCGGGGCGCCATCCGCCACGACAACCGGTCATTCTTGGTGGAGGAGGTTGGATTCGAACCAACGTAGGCGTAAGCCAACAGATTTACAGTCTGCCCCCTTTAGCCACTCGGGCACCCCTCCAGGGAACCGCTGATTATGGTGCGACGCGGCGACCCTGTCAACTCCCACCCCGCACCCGACCCACCCGGGCGGGACGCCCCGACGCCACGCCAGCGACGACCACCCATTGACCGTCCGACCGGTCGGTGAATAAAATCCGCCACCCGCGACGATCCCGTCCGGCGGTCATCGCCGCCGCCCCGATCGCCGACCGGCGCCCGACCGAGCCGAGGGCTGGCGCCCGCCCCCGAAGGAGACCGGATGTACACCCAAGCCATCGACCTCGCGCCGGACGCGCCACGCAGCGCCGGCACGGACCGCGAGCAGGCCTTCGAGGCCGCGATCGCCCAGGACCGCAAGGTGGAGCCCCAGGACTGGATGCCCGAGGCCTACCGCAAGACGCTGGTCCGCCAGATCTCGCAGCACGCGCACTCCGAGGTGGTGGGCATGCTGCCCGAGGGCAACTGGGTGACACGCGCCCCCAGCCTGCAGCGCAAGGCGATCCTGCTGGCGAAGATCCAGGACGAGGGCGGGCATGGCCTGTACCTGTACGCGGCCGCCGAGACCCTGGGCGTGGCCCGCGACGACCTGATCGACGCGCTGCACGCCGGCCGGGCGAAGTACTCGAGCATCTTCAACTACCCGGCGCTCACCTGGGCCGACATGGGCGCGATCGGCTGGCTGGTCGACGGCGCGGCGATCATGAACCAGATCCCGCTGTGCCGCTGCTCGTACGGGCCGTACGCCCGCGCGATGATCCGCATCTGCAAGGAGGAGTCGTTCCACCAGCGCCAGGGCTACGACATCATGCTCTCGCTGTGCCGGGGCACCGCCGCGCAGAAGGCGATGGCGCAGGACGCGCTGAACCGCTGGTGGTGGCCGGTGGTGATGATGTTCGGCCCCAGCGACAAGGAGTCGGTGCACTCGGGCCAGACGATGGCCTGGGGCATCAAGCGGATCTCCAACGACGACCTGCGCCAGAAGTTCATCGACGCGACCGTGCCGCAGGCCGAACTGCTCGGCCTGACGATTCCCGATCCCGAGCTGCGCTGGAACGCCGAGCGCGGTCACTACGACCACGGGCCGATCGACTGGGACGAATTCTGGCGCGTGGTCAACGGCCACGGCCCGTGCAACCGCGAGCGCCTGGCCGACCGTGTCCGCGCGCACGAACGCGGCGCCTGGGTGCGCGAGGCCGCCCGCGCCCACGCGGCCAAGCAGGCCGCGCGCGAACGACGCGACGCCGCCTGAGCGAGGCGTCATCGCCCGTCCCCCGACAACACCGCACCGAGAGCCACCACGATGACCGACACCCAACGCCCCCCGAACCCGCGACCGGACGCCTGGCCCCTGTGGGAGGTGTTCGTGCGCAGCAAGCAGGGCCTGGACCACAAACATTGCGGCAGCCTGCACGCGGCCGACGCGCGCATGGCGCTGCAGATGGCCCGCGACGTCTACACGCGACGCATGGAGGGGGTGAGCATCTGGGTGGTGCCGTCGTCCGCGATCACCGCCTCGGCCCCTGAGGACCAGGCGATCGACTTCGATCCGATGGCCGACAAGATCTACCGGCACCCGACGTTCTATCGGCTGCCCGATGAAGTGAACCACATGTGATGGGCACCGAGGACGACACGATGACCCCGCAGGCGGCCCGACAGGAATACGTCACCCGGCTCGGCGACAACGCGCTGGTGCTCGGCCAGCGACTGGCCGAGTGGTGCGGCCACGGCCCGGTGCTCGAGGAGGACCTCGCGCTCACCAACATCGCGCTGGACCTGATCGGCCAGGCGCGGCTGCTGCTCACCCACGCGGGCGCGCTCGAAGGCCGCGGCCGCGACGAGGACGCGCTGGCCTACCTGCGCGACGAGCCGGCGTTTCGCAACTGGACGCTGGTGGAGCTGCCCAACGGGCACGGCAAGCACGACGACTACGCGATCACGATCACCCGCAACTTCCTGATCAGCGCGCTGATGGTGCCGCTGTGGCAGGCGCTGCAGGGCTCGGCCGACGAGACGCTGGCCGCGATCGCCGCGCGCAGCGTCAAGGAGGCGCGCGCGCACCTGCGCCACGCCGGCGACTGGGTGGTGCGCCTGGGCGACGGCACCGGGGAATCCCGCGAGCGGATGCAGGCCGCGCTCGATCGACTCTGGCCGTACACCCACGAGCTCTGGACCGAGGACGAGGTCGAACGCGCGGTCGCGGCCAGTGGCGTGGGCGTGCTCACCGCGTCGCTGCGCGAGACCTGGACCGCCACCGTCGACGCGGTGCTGGCGCAGGCGACGCTGACGCGTCCGGCGGACTCGGCCTTCGTGTCCACCGGCAAGCTCGGCGTGCACAGCGAACACCTCGGCTACCTGCTGGCCGAGATGCAGAGCCTGGCGCGCCAGCACCCCGGCGCGCGCTGGTGACGCCTGCTCGTCGATGACCGCGCCGACCCCATCGTTGTCCGAGGCCGACCTGGGGCGTGCCCGCGCCGTGGCCGGCTCGGTGACCGACCCCGAGATCCCGGTGCTCACGCTGGAGGACCTGGGCGTGCTGCGCGAGGTGCGGGTGGTCGACGGCAAACTGGACGTGGTGCTGACCCCGACCTACACCGGCTGCCCGGCCACCCGGGTGATCGAACAGTCGGTGCGCGAGGCGCTGGCGCACAACGGCTGGCCCTCGGCCCGGGTTCGCACCACCCTGGCGCCGCCGTGGACCACCGACTGGATCAGCGCCGAGGGCCGGCGCAAGCTGCGTGAGTACGGCATCGCGCCACCCGCGCGCGGCGGCGAGGCCACGGTGCGCCTGGTGCGAAAGCCGGCCGGCGCCGCGCCGCTGCCGACCACCCCGGATCCCGGCCCGTGCTGCCCGCGCTGCGACTCCCCGCGCGTGGAGCGTCTGGCCGAGCACGGTTCGACCGCCTGCAAGGCGCTGTACCGCTGTTTCGCGTGCCGCGAACCCTTCGACTACTTCAAGCCGTACTGACCCCGCACGGAACCCCGCCATGGCCGTCCCCCAATTCCACCGACTTCGGGTCCGCGAGGTCTGCCCCGTCACCAGCGACGCGATCTCGGTCGCCTTCGAAGTGCCCGACGCCCTTCGTGACGCCTACCGCTTCACACAGGGCCAGTTCCTGACGCTGCGCGAACAGGTCGCCGGCGAGGAGCTGCGGCGCTCGTACTCGGTCTGCGTCGGCGTGCCCGACTACGAGCGCGACGGCGAACTGCGGGTGGCGATCAAGCGCGTGAGCGGCGGACGCTTCTCGAACTGGGCCAACGACACGCTGCGGGCCGGCGCCACGCTGGACGTGATGACGCCCGACGGCCGCTTCTTCACGCCGGTGTCGCCCAGGCAGGCCCGCCGCTACGCGGGCTTCGCCGGTGGCTCGGGGATCACGCCGATGCTCTCGCTGATCAAGACCACGCTCTCGGTCGAGCCCGACAGCGAGTTCACGCTGGTCTACGGCAACCGCAGCGTCTCGTCGATCATGTTCGTCGAGGAGCTGGAGGCGCTGAAGAACCGGTACATGCGCCGGTTCCGCCTGATCCACGTGCTGTCGGACGAGGCGCAGGAGTTCGAGCTGCTCTCGGGACTGCTGGATCGCTCGCGGTGTGACGAACTGCTGCGCACGCTGGTGCCCGCGGCCGAGATCGACGAGGCTTTCGTCTGCGGACCCGCGCCGATGATGGACGCGGTCGAGGCGTCGCTTCGGGCCGCGGGCATCGCGGCCGAACGCATCCACATCGAACGCTTCGGCACACCGGCGCCGGCCGCGCCGGCCACGCCCGCGCCCGGCCCCGCCGAGCTCGCGAGCGCGGCCGAGGTGGTGCTGGTCGTCGATGGCAAGGAGCGGCGCCTGCGCGTGCCGCACCAGGGTCAGGCGATCCTGGACGCGGGACTGGCCGCGGGCATCGTGCTGCCCTACGCGTGCAAGGGCGGGGTCTGCTGCACCTGCCGCGCCCGCGTCCTGGAGGGCAAGGTGCGGATGGACAAGAACTACACGCTCGAGCCGCACGAGATCGCGCAGGGTTTCGTGCTGACCTGCCAGGCGCACCCGATCGGCGATCGCGTGCGCCTGAGCTACGACGAACGCTGAGCGGCGCGCGCCGGCCCCGAGGACCCGATGGCCCGACCCCGCTCGGCCGGCTACGACGCCCAGCGCGACCTGATCCTGTCGCACGCGGTGCAGGCGTTCTCGCGGATCGGCTACCCGAGCGCGTCGATGACGCAGCTCGCGCAGTCGCTGGGCACCTCGAAGGCGGCGCTGTACCACTACTTCGACAGCAAGGAGGCGCTGCTGTTCGAGGCGCTGGACCGGCACACCGCCAAGCTGCTCGCGCTGGTGCGCGCGGCCCGCGCCAGCGGCAGCACCGGCGTGGAGCGATGGAGCGCGATCATCCGCACGCTGATGCCCGAGTACCGGGAGTCGCGCGAGTTCCACGCCGCGCTGATCAACGACGTGAAGTTCCTGCCGCCCGAGCAGCGTCGACGCATCGTCGCGCAGCAGCGCGAGGTGGTCGAGCAGATCGCGCTGACGCTCTCGGAGGCCTTCCCCGACCGGGTGGACGCGCACAACCGCAAGGCGGTGACGATGGCGCTGCTCGGCATGCTCAACTTCACGTTCGCGTGGCTGCGCCCGGACGGCGAACTGAGCTACGAGGATTTCGGCGAGCTGGCGCTCGCGCTGAGCCTGCGCGGGCTCGATGGACTGCCCGCGACCGGGTCGCTGCGGGCACGGACGCCCGCATGAAATAATCGCCGATCACCCAGGAGACACCCATGAGCAAGCAGTTCGCCTCGAAGGCCGACCTCACCGAGAAGAAGACCGAGTTCATCCAGCTCTCGCCCAACGCCTGGGCCTACACCGCCGAAGGCGACCCGAACTCGGGCGTGATCATCGGCGACGACGCCTGCATGGTGATCGACACCACCGCGACGCCGGCGATGGCCCAGTCGTTGATCGCCGAGATCCGCAAGGTGACCGACAAGCCGATCAAGTACGTGGTGCTGTCGCACTACCACGCGGTCCGGGTGCTCGGCGCCTCGGCCTACTTCCGCGAGGGTGCCACCGAGATCATCGCCTCGCGCGGCACCTGGGACCTGATCGTCGAGCGTGGCGAGGCCGACATGAAGTCGGAGATCGAACGCTTCCCGCGCCTGTTCGCCGGCGTCGAGACGGTGCCGGGGCTCACCTGGCCGACGATGGTCTTCGAGAAGGAGCTCACGCTGCACCTGGGCCGGCTCGAGGTGAAGCTGATGCACATCGGCCCCGGTCACACCAAGGGCGACACGATCGCCTGGATCCCGTCGCAGAAGGTCTGCTTCTCGGGCGACCTGGTCGAGTACAACGCCGGCGTCTACACCGGCGACGCGCACCTCGAGGAGTGGCCGCAGACGCTGGAGCGCCTGCGCGCGCTCGGCGCCGAGCGCCTGGTGCCGGGTCGCGGGCCGGCGATGATGAACCGCGCCGACGGGGAAAAGGCGATCGAGTACACCCGCCGCTGGGTGACCGACCTGTACCAGACCGCGAAAGCCGGCGTCGCCGCCGGCAAGAACCTGAAGGAGGTCTTCGCCGACACCCGCAAGGTGATGGACCCGGTCTTCGGCCAGGTGTTCATCTACGAGCACTGCCTGCCTTTCGACGTGTCGCGTGCCTTCGACGAGGCCAGCGGGATCAAGCACCCGCGGATCTGGACCGCGCAGCGCGACCTGGAGATGTGGCAGTCGCTGCAGAGCTGAGCCGGCGCGACCGGCGCGCGGCCCGCCCGGGCGCCGCGCGCCCGCGGCGCGGCTCGATGCGACCCGCCGCCGCGACTGCCGCTCAGGCGCCGGGCACCGGCAGCGCGGTGGTGTCCTTGAGCACGTCCAGCGCGAAGCTGGAACGCACGTCCAGCACCGCCGGGTGCCGCAACAGCTTGTCGCCGACGAAGCGCGCGAACGCGTCGAAGTCGGTGACGTGCACCCGCATCAGGTAGTCGACCTCGCCGGTCATCGCGAAACACGCGACCACCTCCGGCCAGCTCTGCACCGCGTCGCGGAAGTCTTCCGAGGGCAGACGCCCGCCACCGCCGGGCGGGCGTTTTTCCAGCCGCACGTTCACGTAGGCCAGCACGCCCAGACCGAGCGCACGAGGCTCCAGCAGTGCCACGTAGCGGCGGATCACCCCCGCCTCTTCGAGCGCCCGCACCCGGCGCAGGCAGGGCGACGGCGACAACGACACCCGTTCGGCGAGCGCCTGGTTGGTGAGCCGGCCGTCTCGCTGGAGTTCGGCAAGGATGCGAAGATCGGTTCGGTCGAGGGTCATTGGCATACTTTGCCTCTAATACAGCCATTCACGCAATCTTCTGCCACACGGACGGCTGTTTCGGCGCCAGATTGGCATTTTCGTTCGACACCGATTCCTAGAATGTCGGCACCCCTTTCAAGGAGCACGCCGATGATCGATCCGACCTGGGACAACCCGATGGGCACCGATGGCTTCGAGTTCATCGAGTACGCCTCGACCGACCCGGCCGCGACCGGACGCCTGTTCGAGCAGCTCGGCTTCAAGGCGATCGCGCGGCACCGTCACAAGCGGGTGACGCTGTACCGCCAGGGCGGCATCAACTTCATCCTGAACGCCGAGCCGGACTCCTTCGCCCAGCGCTTCGCGCGCCTGCACGGGCCGTCGATCTGTGCGATCGCGTTCCGGGTGAACGACGCCCAGGCCGCCTACCGCCGCGCACTGGACCTGGGCGCCTGGGGTTACGACTCGCGCTCGGGCCCGATGGAGTTGAACATCCCGGCGATCAAGGGCATCGGCGATTCGCTGATCTATTTCGTCGACCGCTGGCGCGGCAAGGACGGCCGGCGCGGCGGGATCGGCGACATCTCGATCTACGACGTGGACTTCGAGCCGATCGACCCGACCGGCGCCGATGCCGACCTGACGCCCGCCGGCGCCGGTCTGATCGAGGTGGATCACCTGACGCACAACGTGCACCGCGGGCGGATGAAGGAGTGGGCCGACTTCTACGAGCGCCTGTTCAACTTCCGCGAGATCCGCTACTTCGACATCGAGGGCCAGGTGACCGGCGTCAAGAGCAAGGCGATGACGAGCCCCTGCGGCAAGATCCGCATCCCGATCAACGAGGAAGGCACCGAGCGCCAGGGTCAGATCCAGGAATACCTCGACCGCTACCATGGCGAAGGCATCCAGCACATCGCGCTGAGCACCCACGACATCCTCGCCACGGTGGCCCGGCTGAAGGCCGCGGGCGTGGTCTTCCTGGACACCCCGGACACCTACTACGAACTGATCGACCGGCGCCTGCCGAACCACGGCGAGGACGTCGCGCGGCTGCGCGAGCACCGCGTGCTGATCGACGGCGGACCCGGCGGCGGCCTGCTGCTGCAGATCTTCACCGAGACAGTGATCGGCCCGATCTTCTTCGAGCTGATCCAGCGCAAGGGCGACGAGGGCTTCGGCGAGGGCAACTTCAAGGCGCTGTTCGAATCGATCGAGCTCGATCAGATCCGGCGCGGCGTGGTCACCGCCTGAGGGCGGCGGTCAGCTGCCCGGCGCCTTGTACGGCTCGGCCTGCGCCGCCTCCATCGAATAGCCGCTGACCCCCAGGCTGGAATCGCGACGCTGCGTGCGCAGCACGCCGCTCGCCCACACCGCATCCATCGTGCGCAGGGGCTTGGGCGACGTTAGCGTCACGTGGATGATCTGGTTGGCCGGCGGCGGCGGGCTGTGGATGCAGGCGCCGAAGTACGGCACCAGCAGGAACTCGCGCACCGTGCCTGCGCCGAGTTCCAACGGCACCACGAAGCCCGGCAGGCGCACGCGCGCGCCGTTCAGGTCGGCGCGGGTGGGCGCGTTGTCCCAGGCCTCGCGCAGTTCGCGCATCAGCGCCTGCTCTTCGGGGCTGCCCTCGACGATGCGACCCGGGTTGCGGTCGCGAAAGGTCTTGCGGGGATCCCAGTCCTTCGGGATCAGTTCCTCCCAGGTGGCCGTGCGGTAGCCGCCGACCGACTTGCCGGCCTCCCGAGGCTGCGCCTGCGCCCATGCCAGGCGGTGTGCTCCCAGCATCCCGGCGAGCAGGCCGGCACCGATCAGCCGGCGTTCGTGTCGAATCCCCATCGTCATCCCCTGGGAGAGAGCCCGTCGGCCAGCGACAGCCGATACGCGCGCCAGCCCGGCAGCGCCGACGCCAGCGTGCCCGCCGCGAGCACCCATCCCAACAGTATCCACTGGCTTTCATCGGCCCACCGCCAGGACGGCGCCACGCCGTAGCGCGCCTCGAGCAGCGGGCCGGCGACGGCGATCGCCAGCGCGCACCCCGCGACACCGAGCAGCGCGCCCAGCAGCGTGACGCCGACCCCCTCGAGCGCGAGCAGGCCGAACACCGCACGCGGGCCCGCCCCCACCGCGCGCAACACCGCGAGCTCGCGCCGGCGCTGTTCCAGCCCGGTCATGATCACCGCCACCAGGCCCGCCAGGCTCACCAGCCCGACCAGCGCCGACATCAGTCCGAGCGCCCGCTCACCCGCATCGACGACCTCCCACAACTCGTCCAGCGCCACGCCCGGCAACACGCCCATCAAGGGCTCGCCCTCGAACGCGGCCACCCGCCGCTGCACCGCGAAGACCGCGGTGCGCGACTTCAGGCCCACCAGCGCCGCGGTGACCGAGCGCGGCGTCAGGTCGTGCTCGCGGACCTTCTCGGCGGGCACCCGCATCCCGGGCAGGGGCACGCCGGCGACCCAGTCGAGGTGGATCGCCTCCAGGCCCTCGAGCCCGACGTGGATCGAACGATCGACCGGCGTGCCGGTGCGCGCCAGCACGCCCACCACCCGGAACGGTTTGTCGGCGTGCTCGTTGCCGGCGATCGGGCCGCTGCCGTGGCTGAGCACGACCGTGGCACCGATCCGCAGCCCGAGGCGCTGCGCGACCTCGGCGCCGAGCACGGCGTCGAAGAGTTCGCGGGGCCGGCCCCCGTCGACGAACGCCAACGGGCGCCGTTCGCCGTACCGGAAGTGCTCGAAATAGGCCTCGGTGGTGCCCACGACCGGAAAACCCCGGTGCGAATCGCCCAGCGAGATCGGCGCCACCCACGCGACCGCCGGGTCGCGTTGCAGCGCCTGCACGCTGCTCCAGCGGATGTTCTGCGTGGCCCCCCCCAGGCGAAAGACCGAATAGAGCAGCAGCTGGACCTGTCCGCCGCGCGCGCCGACGATCAGGTCGGTGCCCGAGACCGCCTGCGCGAAGTGCGACCGGACGTCGTGCCGCAGCCGGTCGACCGCGAGCAGCAGGAACGTGGACAGCGCGACCGACAGCACGACCAGCGACAGGCCGAAGCGCCGATGCCAGGCGCTGGCCCAAGCGAGCGTCAGCAGCCCCCGGGTCATCGCGGCACGGCCTCGGCGCGATCGCCCGCGCGATTGAGCGTCGGCAGGTCGACGACCCGTTCGAAGTGGCTCGCCAGGCGCGCGTCGTGCGTGACGAAGAGCAAGGCGCTGCCGGCGCTCTCGCACTCGCGCAACAGCAGGCGCATGAAGGCGTCGCGGCGCGATTCGTCCAACGCCGACGTGGGCTCGTCGGCGATCACCAGCGCCGGACGACCGATCAGTGCGCGCGCCGCGGCCACCCGCTGCTGCTGGCCGACCGACAGCGCCGCGGCCGGCCGACGCCAGGTGTCGCGCTCGAGCTCGAGCGCCTCCAGCAGGCGCGCCGCGACCGCCTCGCGGGGCCCGCCGAGACGGGCCGCGCGCAGGGCGGAGAACCGGCAGGGCAGCAGCACGTTCTCGAGCACGCTGAGATACGGCAGCAGATTGAACTGCTGGAACAGATAGCCGATGACATCGGCCCGACGACGGTCCCGCTGTCCGGGACGCAAGGCCTTCCAGTCGACCCCCTGCAAACGGACTTCGCCGGCCTGCGCGACCAGCACGCCGGCGGCCAGCGACAGCAGCGTGCTCTTGCCGCAGCCGCTGTCCCCCCTCAGCAGCACGCGTTCGCCCGGCGCGATGCGCCAGTCGTCGATCCGCAGCAGGTCCGGCTGCGAGGCGCCCCAGGCGAACCGGACCGCCGACAGCTGCAGGACGGGAGCGCCCGCCTCGGCCACGGCCGTCACGGTGCCAATGGCAATGTGCGCGCGGCCGGCGTCAGGCGGCGCTGGCTCTGGCCCTTCGGGCCCGCCACCCGGGCGTCCACGCGCCGCAACCGGCCGAACGCCTCGAAGAGCTCCACCCGCAGGGACTGGAGCCGCGCCGGATCCGCACAGCGCAAGCGGAACTCGGCCTGCAGTTCGGCGTGTTCCCCGCGGGCGGGCGGCGCGCCGGACTCGAGCACCGGGGCGCGCACCTGCACGGCGCCCCAGCCGCACCTCGCCTCGGGCGTCGGCACGAACAGGCCCTCCGGCTGACGCAATCGCGCGAGCAGGGCCGCGGCGGCGCGTTGCTCGTTGGGCGTGCGGGGCGGCCGCTCGAAACCGAGCAGGCTGTCGAGCGGCGCGGTCATCGCGACGTGGACCTCGGGTCCCTCGACGACGATCTCGAGCGCGAGCGCCCCGTGCTCGTGGGCGGAAGGTCCCGCCGTCGCCACGGCACCGGGGAGCAGCAGCGCGCACAGGACCGTGCGCCACGAACGACTCGGCAGCGGCAGTTGCATGGGGGCCTCGGCGATGGACCGCAGGGTGACGAAGGGCGCGGCGAGTATAGACGACGGCCGCCACCGCCCCGCGGCGCGAGCCCTGGCGGCAACGCGGACTTGCGGTCGTCCCCGGCGACGGGCCGGCGCCGCGCTGACCTGAGCGCGAGGCGCTCAGGCGTCCCGCGGCGGCAGCACGCGCTGCTCGCGCAGGCGTTCGAACCCTTCGATGAACATGCGCTCGGTGTCGATGCAATCGCCGAAGCCGGCCTGGCGGATCTTGATCGTGCTGACGATCACCGGCGGGGGCGTCTCGCGCGCGTGGAAGCCGAAACAGAAGTCGGCGTAGTGATGCGATTCGCCGAGGAGTTCGGGCAGCGGCGGCGCGAGCAGCCGGTGCCGCTCGACGATCGCCTGCCAGGCCGCGGCCTGTGTCGGCAGGTGGCGCGCGAGCGATCGCGGCTCGTCGGGCCCGGTGGGCACGCCCAACGCGTCCGCCAAGGCCGGCCAGAGGTTGCGCCACACGAACACGTCGCCATTGGTGATGTTGAAGGTCTCGCCACGGGCATTGGGCGCGGTGGCGGCCCAGGCCAAGGCACGGGCGAGCAACCGGGCATCGGTGGCTTCGAGAATGTTCGACGGTCCGCCGGGGTAGGCCATCGGACGTCCCTGCGCGCGGCACAGCGCGGCGTACACCCCGATCACCGGGGTCAGGTTCATCGCGACCCCCAGCGCATCCCCGAACACCAGCTGCGGGCGGAAGATCGTGAAGTCGAACCCCGCGCGGGCGGCCTCGGTGCGCAGGTGGTCCTCCTGGAGCCAGTAGAAGTTCTCGTGAGCATCCCGCGGTTGCGACTCGCGGGCGGGGACCGGCACCGGGTGCAGGTGCACGCCGTAGGCCTTCGTCCCCTGCAGCAGGCTCACGTGGCGCAACGCGCGGCCCGCGGTGGTGAGCGGCGCGAGCAGATGCCGCAGCATCGCGAGGTTGGTCTGCATCTGGTCGGGCTCCCGCCAGCCCCGCACCAGCCCCGGCTTCTCGAACAGCGCGGCGTAGACGAGGTGCGTGACCTCGGGCACCGAGGCCACCGCCTGCGCACAGGCCTGCGGGTCGTTCAGATCGACCGACAAGTGTCGCCCTTCGAAACCCCTGGGCCAGCGTGGCGCGCGGCGCGACAAGGCCACGACCCGCCAGCCGGGCAGCTGCGCGAAGTGCGTCAGCGCCGCATGGCCCACGACGCCCGAGGCGCCGGCGATCAGGACGGTGTTCGTCATCGGTGATGTCTCCTCTCGGGATCGCGACTCGCGGCCAGCACGGTACACCGGTTCGCGTCGAGCGGAACGCGCCTCGCCGTCGCCGGATTGTCATTTGCGCGGACGGCGCCACAATGACGTCCGGCTCGTTGCAAACATCGAAATCCGAGGAGACCGCCGCCATGAACCCCATCCGTCGATGCCTGCTCGCACTGGGCGCCGCGCTCGCGCTTCACGGCGCCGCCGCCGCGCAACCCGTGAAGGTGGGGGTGATCTTTCCGCTGAGCGGTGGCGCCGGCCCGCAGGGCCAGCACCTGGTGAAGTCGCTGCAGACGATGGCCGCGATGATCAACGAGTCGGGCGGTGTGCTCGGCCGGCAGATCGCGATCGAGGCGCGCGACGACGAGTCGACGCCCGCCGTGGGCGTCTCGCGCGCCAACGAGCTGATCTCCGCCGGCGTCTCGGTGATCATCGAAGGCTGGAACAGCCCGGTGACCCTGGCGATGCAGCCGGTGATCAGCCGGGCGGGAATCCTGGACATCACCGCGATCTCCAAGGCCGACCCCATCCTCTCCGGCGAGGGCAACCCGCTGGCCGTCCGCCTGAACAGCTCGAACTCGCAGGACGGCGCGGTGATCGCGAACTACATCGCGAACCGCCTGAAGGCCAAGCGGATCGCGTTCCTGACGCAGAACGACGCCTACGGCAATGGCGCGCAGGCCTCGATCGAGGCCGAGCTGAAGAAGCTGAACCACGCGTACGAGAAGGTCGCCGAGGAGAAGTTCCCGTTCACGCAGGCGGACTTCCGCATCGCGATCACCAACGTGCGCGCGGCCAACCCGGAGGTCACCGTCGCGATCAACGCCAGCGAGGGGCTGGGCATGCCGGCGCTGATCCGCCAGGCCCGGCAGGCGCGCCTGCCCGGGCAACTGGTCGCGGCGGTCGGCACGATCGCGCCCAGCGTGATCTCGGTGGCGGGCGAGGCCGCCAATGGCGTGGTCGGCGCGGACATCTACTTCCCCGACGTCGAGCCCTTCGCCTCGAATCCGGCGAACAAGCGCTTCGTCGCGAAGATGCAGGAGATGCACAAGCAGACACCGGACAAGTTCATGGCGCTGGGCGCGGCCGCGCTGCAGGTGTGGGCGATGGCCGCCAACGAGCTGAAGACCCTGGACCGCGAACCGATCGCCAAGCGCATCCGCGGCGGTTCGTTCAAGAACACGATCCTGGGCGACATGAACTTCGCGGCCAACGGCCAGCTCGCGTCGCGACACTACGTCTTCACCGTGCAGAACCAGAAGATGGTGGTCGAGACGAAGTGAGCGCGACGCCGGTCCTCGCGGTCGAGCGGCTGGGGGTCCGCTACGGCAACCTGATCGCCCTGGAGGACGTCTCGTGGCAGGTCGGTGCCGGCGAGCTGCTGGGCATCATCGGCCCGAACGGCGCGGGCAAGAGCTCGTGCTACGACGCGGTGACCGCGATGGTGCCGCGCCAGGGCCGCGTGAGCCTGCTGGGCGAGGACGTCACCGCATTGCCCGCGCACCTGCTGAGCGGCCGCGGCCTGAAGCGGGCGTTCCAGCAGAACGCGTTCTTCCAGGACCTCTCGGTGCGCGAGAACATGCTGGCGGTCATGCACGAGCAGTCCACCAGCGGCCTGCTCGCCACCACGCTGGCCCCGTGGCGTGCGATGGCACGGCGCGCCGAGGCGATCGGCCGCGCCGAAGCCACGCTGATCCGCTTCGGCGTGGCCGCCGAGTACCACGACCGCCTGCCAGGCGCGATCCCCTACGGCACCCAGCGGATGCTCTCGGTGGCGCTGGCCCACGGCGCGGGCGCCCGCGCACTGCTGCTGGACGAACCGGGCGCCGGCCTGGGCGGCACCGACATGGAGCGTCTCGCCCAGCTGCTGCGGGACCTCAAGCGGGAAGGCCTCGCGCTGGTGGTGATCGAACACCACATGGACCTGATCATGTCGGTGGCCGATCGGATCGTCGTGCTCGACCAGGGACGCTGCCTGGCGATCGGACCGCCAGCGCAGATCCAGCGCGACCCGGCGGTGCTCGAGGCCTACCTGGGACGGACCGAATGAATCCGCCCACCCGAGACGCCGCCCCGGTGCTGCAGGTGGCGGACCTGCGCGTGGCCTACGGCGGCAACACCGCGCTCGCGGTCGACGCCCTGGCGGTCACCGAAGGCGAGGTGCTGGGCGTGGTCGGCGCCAATGGCGCCGGCAAGTCGACCCTGGTCAACGCGATCGCCGGGTGGTCGCGCGGCACGCCCCGCGTGTCGGGCAGCGTGCGTCTGGACGGCGTCGAACTCGGCGAGCGTGCCGCGCACGAGCGCGCCCGCGCCGGTCTGCTGCTGGTGCCCGAGGGCAAGCTGGTGTTCGGCCAGATGAGCGTCGACGAGAACCTGAGCACGATCGGCGAGCCCACCGCGGGCACGGGCCGCAAGCGCTACGACCGCGAGGCGGTGTTCGACCTGTTCCCGCGCCTGCGCGAGCGGCGCGGACACCTCGGCTCGCAGCTCTCGGGCGGCGAGCGCCAGATGCTGGGCATCGGCCGCGCGCTGATGCTGGGCCCGCGGGCGCTGCTGCTGGACGAACCCTCGATCGGCCTGGCCCCGCGGCTGGTGTCCACCGTGCTCAGCACGATGCGCACGCTGGCGCGCGACGGACTGACCATCCTGCTGGTCGAGCAGAACGTGCGCGCGGCGATCGACGTGGTCGACCGCCTGGTGCTGCTCGAACGCGGGCGGGTCGTCGTCGAGGGCAAGGCGGAGGCGATGCGCGACGATCCCCGGATCGCGCAGGCCTATCTCGGAGGACAGGCGACGTGAACCTGACGCAGCAGTTGATCAACGGCATCGTGCTCGGCCACGCCTTCGCCCTGGTGGCGATCGGCTGGACGGTGCTGCTGGGCGTGGCCCGGCTGGTGAACTTCGGCCACGGACAGATGTACATGGTCGGCGCGTTCGTGACCTGGTTCGCGATCGCCGAACTGAAGCTGCCCTACCTGGTGGCGATCCCGCTGGCGATCGCGGTGGGCATGGCGATCGGCTTCGTGCTGCAGCGGGTGATGCTGCAGGCGACGATGCAGCAGAACCTGGTGTCGATCATGATCATGACGCTCGGGTTCGGCTACGTGCTGCACGGCGCCGCCGCGCTGATCTTCGGCTCCACCGGTCAGGTGCTCGAGACGCCGCTGTCGCAGCGCGAGATCGCGGTCGGCGACTGGTGGCTCACCTGGCAGGACGTGGCGATCGTCCTGGTGGCGATCGTCGAGTTCATCGTGCTGCAGCGGGTGCTCGAGCGCACGCGGCTGGGCCGGCTGGTGCGGATGGTGGCCGAGGACCCCAAGCTCGCGGAGCTGGCCGGCGTGAACGTGCGCCACGTCTACCTCGGGGTGTTCGCGTTCGAGGGGGCCGCGGTGGCCTTCGCCGGCGCGATGGTGGGGCCGCGCACACCGATCCTGACCTCGATGGGCTTCGACGAGGTGATCATGACCTTCGTCGTGGTGGTGCTGGGCGGCATCGGCAGCGTCTACGGCAGCTACCTCGCCGGCCTGGCGCTGGGCCTGTTCACCGCGTTCTTCGGCGCGCTGGTCTCGCCGGCCTACACCACCGCCGCCGCGTTCCTGGTGCTGATCGCGGTGCTGGTGCTGCGACCGGGCGGCCTGGCCGCCGGCGCGCGATGACGGGCCGGGCGATGCGCGGTCGCCACCGCCACCTGCTGCTCGCCGCGCTGGCGCCGTTGATCTACTTCGCGCCCTCGCTGGCCGGTGGCTCCGGGGCGGTCTACAGCGCCTTCGTGCTGATCGCGATCTTCGCGGCGATGGCCTACGGGCTGGACCTGATCGTGTCCGACCTCGGCGAGGTGAGCCTCGCGCACACCGTGTTCTTCGCGGTGGGCGCCTACAGCACCGCGCTGCTGGCCACCCGCGCCGGCGCGGGCGCCTGGACGACGCTGCTCGCGGCGATCGGCGCCGCGCTGGTGTTCGCGCTGCTGCTCGGGCTGGTGACGCTGCGCCTGCGCGAGTTCGTGTTCTCGCTGGTCACCTACGCGATCGCGGTGGTGGCCTCGACGGTCGCGCAGAACTGGGAGTTCCTCGGCGGCTCCGACGGGCTTCGCGGCATCCCGCCGCTCAGCCTGTCGCTGCCCGGGTACACGTTCACCGCGCGCAACGACCGGGAGCTATGGCCGGTGGCCTTCGGCCTGCTGGTGGCGGTGCTCTACCTCGTCGACCGCTTCCGGCACGCGCGACTGGGCAGCGCCGCGATCATGACCCACCTGAACCCGCGGCTGGCGATCGTCTCGGGCATCGACCCGCAGCAGGTCCGGCTGCGGGTGTTCCTGTTCTCGGCGCCACTGACCGCGAGCGCGGGCTGGCTGTACGCCTACCAGCGCGCGTACGTCAGCGCCGACATCCTCGACTCGTACTTCCTGATCCTGATGCTCACCGCGGTGGTGCTGGTGGGGCGACGCATCCTGCTGGGCCCGCTGCTGGCCACCGCGATGATCCTCACCCAGGAGAAGTTCCTGTCGCTGGGCGGATACGCCGACAAGATCATCCTGGGCGGCGTGCTGATCGCCACGCTCGCGTTCTTCCCAGGTGGTCTGGTGGGACTGCTCGAGCCCCTGCGACGGCGGCTCGGCCCGGCGCGCGACACCACGGGCTGACGCGACCGAAGGCCCTGTCGACCCGCGCGTCGGCGCCCACGACCCGCCCGCCGGCGCCCGCCGATCGCGCCGGACACGACTCCTCAGCCGGTGGCCTTGGCCAGCGACTGGTCGAGATCCCAGAGGATGTCGTCGATCGACTCCAGGCCCACGGACAGGCGGATCAGGTCGGGGGTGACCCCGGCGGCGATCTGTTCCTCGGCCGACAGCTGGCGGTGGGTGGTGGAGCCGGGATGGATCACCAGCGTGCGCGCGTCGCCCACATTGGCCAGGTGGCTCATGAAGGTGGCCGCCTCGATGAAGCGCTCGCCGGCACGCTGCGCGGCCGGCGCTTCGGCGGGCCCCGCGCGCTGGCCCTTGGCCTGCGAGGGGTGCGCCTTGACGCCGAACGACAGGATGCCCCCCGCGCCGCGCGGCATGTAGCGCTGCGCCAGCGCGTGATACGGGCTGGACTTCAGGCCGGGATAGTTCACCCACGCGACCGCGGGGTGCGCCTCGAGGAACTCGGCCACGCGCTGCGCGTTCTCGCAGTGCCGGTCCATGCGCACCGGCAGCGACTCGATGCCCTGCAGCAGCATCCAGGCCGAGATCGGCGCCAGCGTCGGACCCAGCGTGCGCGCGATCTCCATGCGCGCCTTCATCGTGAAGCCGAAGTCGCCGAAGGTCTCGTAGAAGCGCACCCCGTGGTAGCCCTTGGAGGGCTCGACCATGCCCGGGAACTTGCCGTTGTCCCAGGGGAATTGACCGGATTCGACCACCACGCCACCCATCGTGGTGCCGTGGCCCCCCAGGTACTTGGTGGCCGAGTGCACGACGATGTCGGCGCCGTGCCGGATCGGCTGGCACAGGTAGGGCGAAGCGAGCGTGTTGTCGACCACCAGGGGCACGCCGTGCGCGTGCGCGATCGCCGACACCGCGGCGATGTCGAGCACGTTCAAGCGCGGGTTCGCGATCGTCTCGGCGAACACCGCCTTCGTGTTGGGCTGCAGCGCGCGTCGGAAGTTCTCCGGGTCGTCGGGTTCGACGAAGGTGCACGAGATGCCGAAGCGCTCGAAAGTGACCGCGAACTGCGAGTAGGTCCCGCCGTAGAGCGTGCTGGCCGCGACGATGTGGTCGCCCTGGCCGCACAGCGTGAGCATCGCCACCATCTCGGCGGCCATGCCGCTGGCCGCGGCGATGCCGGCCCGCCCGCCTTCCAGTGCCGCGACGCGTTCCTCGAACACCGCCACGGTGGGGTTGGACAGGCGCGCGTAGACGTTGCCGAAGGTCTGCAGGTTGAACAGGCTGGCGGCGTGCTCGGCGGAGTCGAACACGTAGGAGGTGGTCTGGTAGATCGGGACGGCCCGCGCCCCGGTGGCGGGGTCGGGGATCTGTCCTGCGTGCAGGCAGAGGGTCTCGAATCCGAAGTCGCGATCGGCCATGGCGGGTGCTCGGGTCGGTGGGAGGGGAAGGTCCGGATCGCCCGGACTCAATAGGCGAGCTGGCGCGGGCGCTTGGCCGACACCACCTTCGTGTTCACGCCGACCCAGTTCAGTCCGCCGAACAGGCGCGCGTGCTCGATCTTCACGCAGCGGTCGACGACGCTGTCCATGCCGGCGGCGCGGGCGAGCGCCTGCGCCCCCTCGTTGACCACGCCGAGCTGCTGCCAGAGCACCTTCGCGCCGATCTCGACCGCCTCGCTCGCGATCGGCGGCACGTCGGCGCTGCGGCGAAAGACATCGACGATGTCCACCTTGAAGGGGATGGCGGTGAGGCTGGGGTAGCAGGTCTCGCCGAGGATCTCGGGGTAGCGCGGATTGACCGGAACGATCCGGTAGCCGTGCTCCTGCATGTACTTCGCCGCGAAGAAGCTGGGGCGGAACCAGTCGGCCGACAGGCCGACGACCGCGATGGTGCGGTTCTCGGAGAGGATGCGTCGCAGGGTCGGGATGTCGGACATGGCGGTTCCTTTCAAGGCGTCATCGTAGCCCGCGCAAGGCCCGCCCAGGGGCGCCACGCGAACGCGCGCTTCCGATCAATGCGCATCGGGCGGGCGCACGGGGATCGATCGCGCTCGCCCATCGGCGAGCGCCTCTGCTATCGTCGACCCGTCCGGCCTGGACTCAGCGCCGGACGGCTATCGGAGAAGGAGTCGGCGATGAGCAACAAGTTCGGTCTCGGCGCGCTCGGTCTGGGCTCGCTGGGCAACATGCTCGAGTCGGTCGAGCTGGTGAAGAAGGCCTGGTCGGGCCTGAACCTGCCCTCGAGCCTGGCGCCCACGATGGATCTCGAGGAGCTCGACAAGCGCATCGCCGACCTGAAGACGGTCGAGCAATGGCTCAACGTGAACCTGAGCATGCTGCGCGGCACGATCCAGGGCATGGAGATCCAGCGCGGCACGATCGCCGCGGTGAAGGCCTTCGGGCAGGCGGTCTCGCCCGGCAGCGAGGGGCTGGCGGCGATGGCCCAGGCCGCGGCGCAGGCGGCGGCCCGCAAGGCCGCGCCCGCGGCGCCGGCGCGCGAAGCGCCAGCGGCTCACGCGTCGGCCGACGCGAGTGCGCCCGAGTCGGCGGCCTCCGGCTCGCTGGCCAACGAACTGTCGAAGGCCGCTGTCGCCGCCGTGAACCCCGCCGCCTGGTGGAACCTGCTGCAGAGCCAGTTCAACCAGGTGGCCCAGGCCGCGATGACCGGCGCCGGATTGGGTGAGGCGGGGCAGGCGGCGAAACGGGCATCGGCGGGCGCCCGACAGGCGGGCGGCGCCGGGAAGACGCCCCGCGCGACCCGGAAGTCGGGCACCGCCGGCGCCTCGAAGGCGCCCACGAAGCGGCCGCGTCGCACGCGCACCCCGCCCGAGTCCGACTAGGGCCCGTCGGCCCGCCCCGGCGGCGGGTGACGCGCTGGTTCACTCGCCGGCGCGTTGCGCCCGCCAGCGACGCACCGCCGGCTCGATGTCTTCCAGCGAGGTGATCACCTCCACGCCCGCCGGTGCCCGTCGGCGCAGGTTCGGGCAGCGTCCGCCGGCCCAGATCTCCACGCCCGGCGGCAGGGCCTCGCGCAACTCCTTCAAGCCCGCGGTCACGCGGTTCGGATTCATGCCGGCGGAGAACGACAAGGCCACCACGTCGATCGCGCCCCGGCGGCAGGCCTGGGCGATCTCCGGCACCGGCGTCTGGGTGCCCAGGGGCAGGCAGTAGGCCCCGCTGAGCACCAGCAGCGACTCGACCATCAGCAGGCCCAGACCGTGCTCTTCTCCCGGCAAGGTGGTGAGCAGCACGCGCGGCGGGTTCGACGACATCGGCACGCCGGCAGTCGAGGTGCGCAGCACGGCTTGCATCGACTCGGTGAAGAGGTGCTCCTCGACGATGTCCAACTGACCGCCGGCCCAGGATTCGCCCACCGCGACGATCAAGGGCGCGCAGAACTCGGTGATGAACCGCTCCAGACCGAGCCGGGCGGCCGTCTGCGTCAACTCGGCGCGCAGGTCGGCGATGCGTTGTTCCCGGATGAGCGAGATCAGCCGGGCATGAGGGCCGGCGTCCGGCGGCGGCGCCGATGAAGCCGCCGCCAAGGCCCGAAGGTCATCGGGGCTGAGCGGCAGGATCTTGCCCGGGCGGTGTCCGCTGTCCATCAGGCGCCGGATCAGGCGCAGCCGCTCCACCTGCTCGGGCGGGTAGGCGCGCTCGCCGTAGGCGTCGCGCGAGGGCTGAGGGAACCCGTATCGGCGCTCCCAGACACGCAGCGTGTCCTTGGACAGCCCGGTGTCACGCTCGACGGCGGCAATGCTCAGCACGGCGGTTCCCCGAGGGCCTCGAACCTCCCCGGTCGAGCGGTCGCCCACCGGTGGCGCGAGGGAGTGAAGACCATATTTGTCTAGGACAAACCGTTGACAAACTCCAAAACGCTGCGGATTATACGGTCGCCACGATCAATTGACCAAGACACTTTCACTTCAAGGGAATCTCATGCGAATCGCGGTGATCGGCTCGGGAATCACCGGGCTGGCGGCGGCCCGGGCGCTGTCTTCGACCCACGCGGTGACCCTGTTCGAGGCGCAGCACCGGCTCGGCGGGCACGCGCACAGCGTCGACATCACGGTCGACGGGGTGGCCGCCACGGTGGACACCGGATTCCTCGTCTACAACCACCACACCTACCCGAACCTGGTCCGGCTGTTCGAGGAGCTCGACGTGCCCACCGCGCCCTCGGACATGTCCTTCTCGGTCTCGGTCGGCCCGCACGGCTTCGAGTGGTGCGGATCGAACCTCGCGAGCGTGTTCGCCCAACCGGCAAACGCCCTGCAACCCCGCTTCTGGCAGATGCTCGGCGACATCCTGCGCTTCAATCGCCAGGTGACGCGGCTGGTCGAACAGGGGGCGCCGATGGACCAGACCCTGGGTGACTTCCTCGACGCCCACCGCTACAGCGCGGCGTTTCGGGACCTCTACCTGTTGCCGATGGCCGCCGCGATCTGGTCGTGCCCGCTGCGCACGATGGCCGACTTCCCGATGGGCAGCTTCGCGCGGTTCTTCGCCAATCACGGATTGCTGGCGATCGCCGACCGCCCCCAGTGGTTCACGGTGGCCGGTGGCTCGCGCGAATACGTGCGCCGGATCGCCCAGGGGCTGAACGACGTGCGCACCGGCACGCCGGTGACGCAGATCCGTCGACGCCCGGGGCACCCGCGCGGCGCGGTGGTGGTCGCCACCCCGCGTGGCGAGACGCACTTCGACCACGTGGTGCTCGCCTGCCATTCCGACCAGGCCCTCGCGATGCTCGGTGATTCCAGTCTCGAGGAGCGGCAGGTGCTCGGGGCGATCCGCTACCAACCGAACCGCGCCTGCCTGCACACCGACGAGCGCCTGATGCCCATCCGGCGCAAGGCGTGGGCCGCGTGGAACTACCTGAGCGACGGCGATCCGCACGCGCCCGAGGTGAGCGTCACCTACTGGCTCAACCGCTTGCAGCCCCTCCCGGCGATCCGCCCGGTGCTGCTCAGCCTGAACCCGATCCTCGAGCCCGATCCGGCGAAGGTGATCGCCTGGTACGACTACGAACACCCGGTCTTCGATCGCCACGCCGTGGCCGCACAGCAACGCCTGGACGGCCTGCAGGGCCGCGGTTCGGTCTGGTTCGCCGGCGCCTGGGCCGGTTACGGCTTCCACGAGGATGGGCTGAGCGCCGGCCTGGCGGTGGCGCGGCGTCTGCTGGCGGCCACCGGGCGGGAGCGCTGGGCCGCATGACCGATCGGCCCTTCGCCGGGTGGGGCCTCGCGCTGGGCGAGGTGCGCCACCGCCGGACCCGGCCGGTCGGACACGCGTTCCGCTACCCGGCGATGTTCATCCGGGTGCCGGTGCACCGCCTGGACGGTGCCGCGTTCGGCGGTGCCTGGTTCGGCGTGAACCGGGGCGGCCTGCTCGGGTTCCGGGAACGCGACCACGGCGACGGTCGTTCGGACCTGCGAGAGTGGATCGCCCGGACACTCGCCGACGCCGGGCTGCGCGCCGATGGCGACATCTGGCTGGACACCTTTCCGCGCGTCTTCGGCTACGCCTTCAAGCCGGTGAGCTTCTGGCATTGTCACGATCGTGGCGGGGCGCTCGTGGCGATCGTGGCCGAGGTGAACAACACCTTCGGCGAACGGCACTGCTACCTGCTCGCCAGCCCCGATGGGGGTCCGATCCGACCGGGACAGACCCTGGAGGCGGCCAAGGCCTTCCACGTCTCGCCGTTCTGCCAGGTGGGCGGCCACTACCGGTTTCGGTTCCTGCAGGCGGGCCGACGCCTGGTGGCGCGCATCGAGCACCACGACCCGCAGGGCCCGCTGCTGCTCACCAGCCTGAACGGGGAGATCGGCCCGGTGAATGCGCGTCGGTGCGCGCTCGCCTTGGTTCGACGCCCGCTGTTCGCGATCGCGGTGATCGCACGCATCCACTGGCAGGCCCTGCGACTGTGGGTCAAGGGCGTGCCGTTCCACGCCAAGCCCGAACCGCCGACGCGGTTCGTCTCCCGGGGATCCCCATGACAGCTTCCGGTTCCTCCTTCGCCAACGCCACGTCGACACTCGACGGCTCCCGACCCGGCGCGGCCCTGCTCTCGCCGGTCCCGCCGAGCGTGCCCGCCGCGGCGCGGGCCCTGTTCTCGACCTTGTCGCGCCTGTCGCACGGTCGCCTGGTGCTCACCACGCCGGACGGACGCGAGTTCGGCTTCGGGCGCGGCGAACCCTGCGCCCACCTGCGCCTGAACCACTGGCGCGCGATCTCGGCCACGCTCGCGCGCGGTGACGTCGGCTTCGCCGAGGGATGGATCGCCGGCGACTGGGACTGCGATCGGCTCGAGGTGCTGTTGAACCTGCTGGTGGCCAATCGGCGGGAGCTGGAGGACGCGGTCTATGGCCGGGGGCTGCTGCGCCTGGTCGATCGCGTGCGCCACCTGCTGCGCCGCAACTCGCGCGCCGGATCACGGCGCAACATCCACGCCCACTACGACCTCGGCAATCCGTTCTATCGGCTCTGGCTCGACGAGACGATGACCTACTCGAGCGCCCTGTTCGAGAACGACCCGTCACGCCCGCTGGCCGAGGCCCAGCGCGCGAAGTATCGGCGACTGCTGTCCGAACTGCGGCTGCCGCCCGGGGCGCGCGTGCTGGAGATCGGTTGCGGCTGGGGCGGTTTCGCCCGTCTCGCCTTGTCGGCGGGCCTGCGCGTGAAGGGACTGACCTTGTCCAGCGAACAGCGCGCGCACTGCCTGACCGAACTGGCGGACGCCGCCGCCGATGGCCGCTTCAGCTGCGCCTTGCAGGATTACCGCGACGAGACCGGTCGTTACGACGGCCTCGTGTCGATCGAGATGTTCGAGGCCGTCGGCGAGGCGTACTGGGATCGCTACTTCGAGACGGTCGCCCGTTGTCTCGCGCCGGGCGCCCGCGCCGTGGTGCAGACGATCACGATCGACGAGGGCCTGTTCGAGCGCTATCGGCGCGGCACGGACTTCATCCAGCAGTACGTGTTTCCGGGCGGCATGCTGCCGAGCACGACCCGCTTCGAGGCGGCGGCGCGCCGGGCGGGTCTGGTGGTGGTGTCACGGCACGCCTTCGGCCAGGACTACGCGACCACACTCGCGCGCTGGCGCACCGCCTTCCTCGGCCGGCTGGACGAGGTTCGTGCGCTCGGGTTCGACGACCGCTTCGTGCGCACCTGGGAGTTCTATCTGGCCTACTGCGAGGCCGCGTTCCGGCAGGGCAACACCGACGTCTACCAGTTCACGCTGACCCACGCGTGACCCGGGCCGTCGGCGCCGGCCGGCCCGCGCCCGGGGCCGTCGACGCGCCCGGTCCCCCCAAGCGACGAGGTCGGTGTCACCATGGCGTCGGACAGCGGCCGAGGACATCGATGATCCCTACACTGAATCCGCGAATCCGGGACTGGCGTGGCCGGCGCGTCTGGATCGTCGGCGCCTCCAGTGGCATCGGGGCGGCGCTCGCGACCGACCTGGCGTCCCGGGGCGCGAAGCTGGCGCTCTCGGCGCGCCGTGAGGCCCAGTTGCTCGAGGTGGCCGGCCCGGTGGCGGGCACGGACGCCTGCCTGGTGCTCGCGCTGGACGTGCAGGACCCCGATGCGGTGCGTCGCGCGACGGACACGATCGTGTCGCACTGGGGCGGCCTGGACGTGGTGTTCTGGGTCGCGGGCACCTACCACCCGATGGGCGCACAAGACCTCGACCCTCACGCCGCGCGCGGGATCCTGCGGACCAACCTCGAGGGACTGATCAATGGCCTGGCGGCGATCGTGCCGGTACTGACCCGCCAGCGCAGCGGGGCGATCGCGATCGTCGGCAGCGTCGCCGGCTACCACGGCCTGCCACGCTCGCTGGCGTACGGCGCGAGCAAGGCGGCGCTGATCAACCTCGCGGAATCGCTCCACCTCGAACTTCGCCCGAAGGGCATCGGCGTGCACCTGATCAGCCCGGGCTTCGTGGCCACGCCGCTGACCGAACGCAATCCCTTCCCGATGCCGGCGATCGTCACCACCCAGGTGGCCGCCGACGAGATCCTCGCGGGCATGGCCCGCGGCGAGTTCGAGACCCACTTCCCGCGGCGCTTCAGCCGGTCGATCAAGTTGCTGCGCTGGCTGCCGTACCGCTGGTCGTTCTCATTGATCCGGCGCGTGACCGGACAACACGCACCCGGTGGCCCGGGGGCCGCCACGGCCCCCGAGGGCGCCCCAATGACGGTGGGCGACGAGACACTCGCGGAGATGGGTGCGCGGGCCGCGCCGGCCGCCGGCGCACCCGTCGGCCGCGAGACCACCGCCGAGCCCCCCGCCGCCGCCGAGCCCCCCGCCGCCGCCGCGCCCGCCGCCGCCGCCGCGCCCGCCGACGATGCGGCGGGCGGCCCACGCCCGTCCCGGCCGCGACGCCAAGGCACCCGCCGCAAGAAATGACCACCCCGTCGCTTTCCCTGCGCGAGCAGGCCCCCTGGCGCGCGATCGTCGACTTCTTCGAACGGCTCGCGCCCGAGGACGTGGCCCGGATCGGCGACGTCTACGCGAGCCAGGCCCGCTTCAAGGACCCGTTCAACGAAATCGTCGGCCCCGACGCGATCGGCCGGGTGTTCGCACACATGTTCGAGCAACTGGAGAACCCGCGGTTCGTGGTGCGCGACTGCGTGGGCGACGCGACGCAGGCCTTTCTCACCTGGGATTTCCTGTTTCGTCGTCGCGCCGACGCGTCCACCGACTGGCGGATCCACGGCGCCTCCCACCTGCGACTGGACGAGCACGGGCGGATCGTCTGGCACCGCGACTACTGGGACACCGGCGAGGAGCTCTACGCCAAGGTGCCCGTGCTCGGCGCCCTGATGCGCTGGTTGCGCCGTCGGGCGGCCGCCTGAGCGACGCGCCGACCGCCGTCGCGCGCCGGACACGGCCCGGGAACCGACTCGAACGCGGCACGGCGGCCAGCGGTACAATGGGCGGTTAACCCTCGGAAACGCCTCATGCTCTATCCCGAACTCTTCAAGTCGTTCGAGCGCGTTCGCTGGAATTTCGACACCGACATCCCCTGGGACCGCTTCGACGCGTCGCAGCTCAGCGACGAGCAGGCACGCACGATCAAGATGAACGCGATCACCGAGTGGGCGGCGTTGCCGGCCACCGAGATGTTCCTTCGCGACAATCGCGACGACAGCGACTTCTCCGCGTTCATGTCGGTGTGGTTCTACGAGGAGCAGAAGCACGCGCTGGTCCTGATGGAGTACCTGCGCCGGTTCCGTCCCGACCTGCTGCCCACCGAGGCCGAGCTGCACGCGGTGCGCTTCGAGTTCGACCCCGCCCCGGCGCTCGAGACGCTGATGCTGCACTTCTGCGGCGAGATCCGGCTGAATCACTGGTACCGGTGCGCCGCCGACTGGCACACCGAACCGGTCATCAAGCACATCTACGACATCATCTCCCGCGACGAAGCCCGACACGGGGGCGCCTACCTGCAATACATGAAGCGCGCGATCGGCCAGTTCGGCGATCACGCCCGGCAGGCCTTCGCGAAGATCGGCGTGCTGATGGCCAGCGCCAAGCGCACCGCGAAGGCGCTGCACCCGACGAACCTGCACGTCAACAAATCGCTGTTCCCCAACGACACGGTGCAAAGCCGCCTGCCCGAACCCGCCTGGCTCGAGCGCTGGCTCGACGAGCAGATCCGCTTCGACTCGGTCTGGGAGAACAAGGTCGGCGAGCGCATCCTGCACAACCTGTCGCTGCTGCTCGAGCGCAGCTTCCAGTCGGTGCAGGACCTCAACCGGTATCGGCGTGAACTCAACGGGCGCGTGGCCGCCTGACGACGTCGATCCCCGGACGGGCCCCGCTCGTCCGTCCGATGCCCCCCGGGGAATAAGCCCGCGTCGGCTCCCGTTCGCCCGGGAAAGGACCGGTCGGATCGGTCCGACGAGGGCCAGGATCCAGCATGAGGTTTGCCAGCCCGGACCGCACAGCGATGCGGCAGCCGGTATATTCGGGTTTCCGATCTCCGGACGACACCATCGTCCCACGCGCGGGCCTCGTGCCGCGCCGGGGCCGTCCGGTGATGCCCCCGGTGTCCGCTCTCACGGCCATGACCGCCCCTGACGCCCAGTTCTCGGCTGCCCTGCTGGCGCTGCCGCCCCGGCTGCGTCGGTACGCCCGAATGCTGGCGCGCGACACCGCCACCGCCGACGACCTGGTCCAGGACACCCTGGAGCGGGCGTGGTCGCATCACCACCAGTGGTTGCCCGGCAGTGACCTGCGGGCCTGGCTGTTCTCGATCCTGCACAACCGGCGCATCGACCTGCTGCGCGCCTCGCAGCGCCTGCAAAGCCTCGATGACGACGACGCGCCGGTGAATCTCGAACAACTCGCCGCCACCGCGCCCCCGGCCGACGACCGCCTGGGCGCGATCGACCTGCAGCGCGCGTTCGAGCGGCTGAGCGAGGAGCACCGCGAGGTGCTGGTGCTGGTGGCGGTCGAGCAGCTCTCCTACGAAGAAACCGCGCGAACGCTCGGTGTGCCGATCGGCACCGTGATGTCCCGGCTGTCGCGGGCCCGCCAGCGCCTTCGCGTCGAACTCTCTGCCGACGACCCGCCGGCCGCCGCGCGGCTCACCCGGGTGAAATAGGCGACGCCCGATGACCTCGCCCGCCCCCCGCCCCGACGAGGCCTCGTTGCAGGCCTGGATCGACGACCGTCTGGACGCCGCCAGCGCCCAGCGCGTGGACGCCTGGCTGGCCGACCACGAGACCGATCGCCAGCACGCGATGCATTGCCGCGCGCAGAACCGCGCGCTGGACGCGATGCTGCAGGACAGCCTGAACGACCCCGTGCCCGAGCACCTGCGACAGGCGGCGCTCGGGCTGCCCCAGTCCGGCTCTCCGGCGAGCGCACCCACCGCCGGCCGACAGGGCGGACCGATGCGCTGGAACTGGCGCCTGGCCGCGGCGGTGCTGTTGTCCGTGGCCGCCGGATTCACCGTGGGCTGGGCCAGCCGCGACCGCCTGCCCGATCCGGTCGCAGGCCCGATCGAGACCTCGCCCACGGCCCTGTCCCTCACCCAAGCGGCCACCGTGGCCTTCGCCGCCTACGCGCCTGAGGTGCGCCATCCGGTGGAAGTGGGCGCTTCCGAACAAGCACACCTCGTGGCGTGGCTGTCCAAGCGCCTGGGCACCTCGCTGCGGGTGCCCGACCTCTCCGCCTCGGGCTATACCCTGATCGGCGGACGCCTGCTGCCCGATGCCACGGGAGCCGTCGCCGCGCAGTTCATGTTCGAGTGCTCCAAGGGCACCCGCCTGACCCTGTTCGTGCGCCGCGACACCCAGGGCAACGACACCGCGTTCCGCTTCGCCCGCGATCACGGCGTCTCCACCTTCTACTGGCTCGACCGCGGCTTCGGCTACGCGCTCTCGGCGGACCAGCCCAAGGACTTCATGTACGCCCTGGCCCGCCAGGTGTACAGCCAGCTCAACCCCGATCGGTGAGTTCCCCGACGTTCCCTGGCCCGGCCGACGGCCCCGATGCGCTGCCGCCGCCCGATTTCGAACGCAAACGGGCCGCCCCCGCGGATCTCGCGGCGCGGGCGGCCGGGCTGCCGCGGCCGATCGTGTTCACCAACGGGGTGTTCGATCTCCTGCACCGCGGCCACGTCACCTACCTGGCACAGGCGCGCGCGCTGGGCGCCAGCCTGATCGTCGCGGTCAACAGCGACGATTCGGTTCGCCGGCTCGGCAAGGGCCCCGACCGGCCGATCAACCCCTGCGAGGATCGGATGGCGGTGCTCGCCGCGCTGGGCGCGGTGGATCTGGTCACCTGGTTCGAGGAGGACACCCCGCTGGCGGCGATCCTGGCGGCGCACCCGGACGTGTTGGTCAAGGGAGGCGACTGGTCGATCGACCGGATCGTCGGGGCCGAGGAGGTTCGCCGTTGGGGCGGCCGGGTGTACTCGATCGGATTCCAGCACGACCGCTCCACCACCCGCACGCTGGCCCGCATCCGCCAAGTGGAGTGAGCGCAGGCTCACTCGTCAAAGCCCACCCGCTCTGCATTCAGGGGCGCGGCGCCCGGGCATACTCGTCCAGGAAGGCGATCAGCTGGCGACGCTCGAAGTCGACCGGATCCCAGGGGGCGCCAGTCAGCCGCGACGGCTCGCGCCAGCGATAACACTCGGCCGACCAGCCCGACGCCCCGTCCCGGGCCGGCGATACCGTCACCTCGACCCGGTCGTAGTCCGGCCCCTCGAAGTCGTCCAGCCGCGCCAGGTCGTCCGCGTGAACCGACAGGTAGAGCCGGCCGCTCACCGCGCCCGACGGATCGGCGGTCACGCCAGGGTAGCGCTCGCCGCTCACCCCTTCGCGTCGATACCCCGGCAAGCGGGCCGGCACCGAGTCGTATCGCCCGCGCACCACGCGCGTCCAGACCGGGTCGAACATCAGCGACCCGTAGGTGAACACGTGCCGTGCTCCGCTCACGGCGAGCGCCAGACGTGCAAGGTGCCGGGCGGGGGCGTCATCGCGGGCCCCGGCGGCGGATGACGGGGCGGCGGGCGTCCCGGGACGGACCCCGGCCCATGGGCCGGGGATCCGTGCACCGGTCCCGCCCGCGGCGGGCCGCTGGGAGGCAGGCCACCCCAGCCCAGGACGACGTTGGGCACGAGCACCACCACGCCGTTGGGCGGGGCCGCCGGTGGCGGGGCCGCGGGTTGGGTCGACCAGATGCGGTCCGGGGTGCGTGCGCTGGCGGCGCCCGCGCCCGCCGGCGGGTGAGTGAAGGCCGCCGTGCCCGTCACCACCTGGGCGTGCACGCTCACCCCGCCGAGCCATCCGATCACCGAGACCGCCACGGCGGCCACCCGAAACACCCGTCCCGACACGATCTCGGCCCCACGCATGCGACGCTCCCCACCCGGCTCAGCCGGCCGGGCTGCTGCACGGCACCGGCGCCACGCCGGTCACCTGTGCCAATGATGCGCCCAAGGCGTCGACATCGACGCTACCGCCGGTCGCCGTCCGGGTCACGCGAATCCACTGGCGCTCGGCCTTGCCGGCCCCCGGCCCCGGCCCGACCTGGGCGTCGCTCACCCCGCGGGCCACCAGGGCGAGCTGGTGGGTGCGGGCGCCCTCCACCGATCGGAAGACGCCCAGCGAGATCGCCAGCCGAAGCGGGCCTTCGTTGATCACGAACAGATCGCCGATGCGGGCCTGGCGCAGTTGCTCGACACGCCGCTGCGCCTCGGCCGCACTGGCACTGGGCGGCACGTACACCATGAAGGACGCGGGTTCCGAGCGACGGTCGAGCTGCGCCTGGACCCCGTCGGGCAGGCCCCGGATCCAGGTCTGCACCGAGGCCAGGCGTGAGTCGTCCAGCGGTCCGGCCTCGAGGCAGGCCAGCGCCGCGGGTGCGCCGGCGGATGATCCCGGTGCGCTCGGATTCGGGCCATCGGGACGCACATCCGCGCCGGCGGGCGCCGACGGCCCGGCGCGTGCGGGGATTGGCGCCGTCCCGGATGCGCCCTTGGGCCGGACCCGCAGGCGTTCGGCGGCGACCTGGCGCTCGAGCCGCTCCGGTTCGGCCCCTCCCGGCATCCAGGGATCGAGCAGACCGTACCAGGCGGCGAACACCAGCAGATTGGCCAGCAGCAGGGTCAGCCACACCAGGCGGATCACGTCGGCCCCCGATCGGTGGTCGGCCGGACACGTCGAACCGAGACCTCGCCCGAGGTGATGCGGCGCTCGCCGCCAGCCTCCATCAGACGAAGCGCGCCATCGTGGTCGACACCGAGCACCTCGCCGGTGTGCAGGGTGTGCCCATCGAACGACACCGCGACCTCGGCGCCACGCAGGGCGTCGAAGCGTGCCCAACGCGCGGGCAGCGGACGCTCGGCGGGCCGCTGCGATTCGGCGAACGCGCCGAGCATCGCGCCGATGATCGTCGCCAGCAGCGACTCGCGCGAGGGCAGCGCGTCGGCGTCGTCGAAGAGCGCACCCACCGGCTGGTCCACGCTCGCCTGGACGCTCGGGTCGGTCAGCAGGTTCACGCCCAGACCGGCGACCACCCGGACGCGATCGGCCTGCAGACGGGACTCGAGCAACAGGCCGGCGACCTTGCGCCCGCCACGCTGCAGGTCGTTGGGCCACTTCAGGCTGAGGTCGGGCACGCGCTCGGACAGCCGCTCGGCGAGACACACGCCGGTGCGCACCGACAGGCCTTCGAGCCGGGACGCGCCCTGCGGCAAGGACCACTCCGTCGCGACCGAGACGGCCAGGGAGTGCATCGGGCCGCTCAGCCAGACCCTGCCCCGGCGACCGCGACCGGCCGTCTGGTGCAGGGCCACGAGCGCGCACGGCTCGGCGGGCTCGGGCGGCCAGGGCCGCTGCAACAGGGCCTGGTTGGTGGAGTCGATTCGCGCGACCACCTCGACCTGATCGGGACGCAATCCGGCCAGGCGCGCGATGTCGACGGCCCTGGGCATCGGGCTGCCGGGCACGTCGGTCCGTTGCGCGGATGCGTTGGTCAGGGACATGGGTGTTCGTTCGGGCCAGCAATCATATCCTGTACCCTGGATCGCCCCATGACGAACGCGCGCCCCTCCCCGCCGTCACGCCTGGCCCAGGCGGCGCTCGTGGCGTACGCGGTCGCACTGGTGGGCGGCTCCCTGTACCCCCTGTCCGGCTGGCGCCACGCCGGGGTGCCCCTGTTCGGGTTCCTGTTCGATCCCTGGCCCCGGTGGTGGACCGGCTTCGACGTCGCCTTCAACATCGCGATCTACCTGCCCGGGGGGCTGATGCTCGCGATGCAGTGGCGCAGCCGGTTGCCGCGCGGGCTCGCGATGGCGGCCGCGGTGCTGGCCTGCAGCGCCGTGGCGCTCGGGCTCGAGGCCATGCAGAGCCTGTTGCCGAATCGGGTGCCCTCACGGCTCGACTGGCTCGCGAACACCGGGGGGGCGCTGCTCGGCGCGCTGCTGCATCCCTGGGGCGAGCGCGTGGCCGACGCCGGGCAGCGCAGTCTCGAGCAACGCATCGCGATCGATCGCACCGACAGCGCGATCGGCGCCACCCTGATGGCCGTCTGGTTGTGCCTCCAATGGCCCACGCAGCGGCTGCTGTTCGGCCAAGGGGACCTGAACCCCTGGTGGCGCACGCTGGCCGGTTGGGCGGGCTTGCCGGAGGTCGCGAGCCCCTGGCGCCTGAGCCCCGCGCACGGCATGGCCGCCGAGGCGCTGGCGGTCTCGATGGCGATGGTGGGCATCGGCCTGCTCGTGCGCGAGGTGCTGCCCACGCGGGCGCCCCGCGCCGCGATCACCGGCGCGATGATCTTCGCGGCGGTGGCAATCAAGACGGTGGCGAGCGCCGCGATGGTCGGCCCGGCCAAGGCCGTGAACTGGCTCACCGCGGGCGCCCAGGGCGGGCTGCTGATCGGCGCGACCCTGCTGGCGCTGCTGGCGACCGCGCGACGCACCACCCGGCTGGCGCTGGCGATCGCCGCGCTCGCGATCAGCTCGGTGCTGGCCACGGTGTTCCCGGTCGACACCTACTTCTCGACCGACCTCGCCGCCCGCGAGGATGGCAGCTGGCGCAATCTCGACGGTTTCCTGCGCGGTACCGCCACGGTCTGGCCCTACCTCGCGATCGCCTGGTGCGCGGGCCGATGGCGCGCGCTTCGACGACAACCCCGCAGCACCGAGCCCCCCTATAATCGGTCCGAACCATGAGCCACTACGACAAGCACGTCTTCTTCTGCCTGAACAAGCGCGACGACGGCCGCGCCTGCTGCGCCGACCACCCGGCCGAGGAGCTGCAGGCGTACGCCAAACAACGCGTCAAGGCGCTGGGCCTGTCCGGGCCGGGCAAGGTGCGCATCAACAAGGCCGGTTGTCTCGACCGGTGCGAACTGGGCCCGGTCGCGGTCGTCTATCCCGACGCCGTCTGGTACACCTTCGTCGACCGACAGGACATCGACGAGATCATCGACTCGCACCTGGTCAAGGGCGTGCCGGTCGAGCGCCTGAAGCTCGCATGAACCCCGCCACCCAGCAGCGCGTCATCGCCGGCCCCGTCGGCGCCATCGACGTCGCGCTGGATGTCCCCACCGGCGCCCCGATCGGCCTGGCGCTGATCGCCCACCCGCATCCCCTGTACGGCGGCACGCGCGACAACAAAGTCGTGCAGACGCTGGCCCGCGCGCTGCTGTCGCTCGGCTACGTGTGCTGGCGACCCAACTTCCGGGGGGTCGGCGACACGGAGGGGACGCACGACGAGGGCCGCGGCGAGACCGACGACCTGCTCGCGGTGCTCCAGGCGGCCCGCGAAGACCTCACCGCGCGCGGACTGGCGGATGCGCCCCTCGTGCTCGCGGGCTTCTCGTTCGGCAGCTTCGTGCAGTCGTGCGTCGCCCGTCATCTCGCGCAGACCGGCGCGCGGCCCGCGCGCCTGGTGTTCGTCGGTGCCGCGGTCTCGCGCTTCGCGATCGACCCGGTGCCGCCCGACACCCTGGTGATCCACGGCGAGACCGACGACGTCGTGCCGCTGACCGCGGTCTTCGACTGGGCGCGCCCGCAGGACCTGCCGATCGTCGTGATCCCGGGGGCCGATCACTTCTTCCACCGCAAGCTGCCGCTGCTCAAGCGGATCGTCGTCGACCACCTCTCGGGGCGGCCCTGACCGCGCCGCGGCATCGCGAGACCCTCATGTCGCCGCCGCGCCAGACCGTCTTTCGCAAGACCGACCGCGCCGCGCAGGAACTTCGCGCCCGCAGCTTCGGCCTGAACGCGCGCGTGCGACAGGTGCTGATCCTGCTCGATGGTCAGCGCCGCGTGGCCGACCTGGAACGCCTGGTGCCCGCCGACGAACTGCAGGCGCACCTTCACACGCTCGAGGACGGCGGATTCATCGAGCGGGTGCCCACCGGTGGGGGGCGCGAGGGCGCCGACGTGCCGGCGATCCTGCCCGAGACGATCCCACCACCCGCCCCCATGGCGCACGAGGGCGGCGACCTGCCGGTCGCGCCCTCGTCGCTGCCCGAGCTGCGCCGTCGGCTCGTGCGCGCGCTGCTCGACGCGACGGGGCCCCACGGCGACACGCTGGCGACACGCATCGAACGATGCAGTACGATCGACGAGCTGCGCTCGCTGGTGGCGCCCGCGACCTCGATCGTCGAGGCGGTGGGCGGCAAGCGGGCCAGCGCGCTCTTCCTCGCCCGCGTCGGCCGGGTCTGATTCTCGATTGCGATGTCTACCTTCGATCTGCGCCTCGTTTTCGCCAAGACCCCCGAAGGCTCCGCCGAACTCACCGGACGCTCCCACGGGCTGAGCACGGTGGAGCGGCGCATCCTGATCCTGATCGACGGGCAACGCCGGCTGGCCGACCTTCCGCCGTTCGCGCGCCCCGGCGAGATCGGCCCGATCATCGACAAGCTGCAGTCGCACGGCCTGATCCGCCTGGCCGGCATCGCCGACGACCCGATCCCCTCGCCGGACGACCAGGCCGATCGCGTGCGGGCGCAACTCGCCCAGGTGCGGGGCCAGCTCGCCGGCAGCTTCGAGCGAGAGCTCGGCGCCGACGGGCGCATCCTCGAGGCCCGGCTGCGCGACAGCATCAGCCTGGAGGTGGCCCGACGCGTGGTCCGCGACGCGATCGAGGCGATCGCCGAGCGGCGCGGTCGCGACGCGGCCGATCGCCTGGCCAGCGTGAGCCGCCGCGCGTTCGCCGAGCCCGAGACCGACTAGGGCGTGTCTGCGCGCCCCACCTGGGCCCCCTCGACCCGAAGGGTCGGCCCGGACGTGGTGTCTATAATCCGCGCCTCCAGCACCATGACACACACCCTTCGACGCACGGCGCCCGTCGCCCTTGTCTGCGTGGCCCTGGCACTGCCCGGCGCGCTCACGTCCGCGCACGCCGCGCGCCCCGCGGCCAAGGCGGCCGCCCCGAAACCCGCCCCGGCGCCCGCGCCGGCCGCGACCCAACCCGGGGGCGCGCCGGTGCTCGCGGCCCGCTCGTGGCTGCTGCTCGACGTCGGGTCGGGCCAGACGCTGGCGGCCTCGCAGCCCGACCTCAAGGTGGAGCCGGCCTCGCTCACGAAGCTGATGACGGCCTACCTCGTGTTCAACGCGCTGGCCGAGCGCAAGCTGACGCTGGAGCAGCGCCCGCCGGTGTCCCAGGTCGCCTGGAAGGCCATCGGCTCTCGGATGTTCGTCGAGCCCTCCAAGCCGGCCACGGTCGCCGAGCTGATGCAGGGCATGATCGTGGTCTCGGGCAACGATGCCTCGATCGTGCTGGCCGAGGCGATGAGCGGCAGCGAGGCGGCCTTCGCCGAGCAGATGAACCGCGAGGCCAAGCGGCTGGGGATGAGCAGCACGCAGTACCGCAACCCCACCGGCCTGCCCGATCCGCAGCACTACACCACCGCGCGCGACCTCGCGACGCTGACCACGCGCCTGATCGCCGACCATCCGGCGCACTACGAGCTCTATTCGCGCAAGGAATACACCTACAACAACATCCGGCAGCCGAACCGCAACCGGCTCCTGTTCATCGACCCGAGCGTCGACGGCGTCAAGACCGGGCACACCGACGCCGCCGGCTTCTGCCTGATCGCCTCGGCGCGACGCGAACAACCCGGTGGTCCGCCGCGCCGACTGCTGTCGGTCGTGCTCGGCACCCCGTCGGAAGCGGCGCGCGCCATCGAGAGCCAGAAGCTGCTGAACTGGGGTTTCCAGGGCACCGAGGCGGTCAAGGTCTTCGGCAAGGACCAGCCCAGCGGGTCGTACCGCGTCTGGAAGGGCTCGGCGCCCGAGATCAAGGCCGGTTTCGCCCAGGACGTGCTCGCCGCCGTGCCGCGGGGCCAGGCCGGCGCCGTCAAGGCCGAGATCGAACGGGTGCAGCCGCTGATCGCGCCGGTCACGCGCGGTCAGCGCATCGGCACGCTGCGCGTGAAACTGGGCGAGCAGGTCCTGCTCGAGCGGCCGCTGATCGCGCTGGAGACCGTCGACCAGGCCGGGATCTTCGGCCGTGCCTGGGATACGATCCGACTTTGGATGGAGCGCTCATGACCGCCACGCAAACCGTGTTCCTCAATGGCCGATTCCTGCCGATCGAGGAGGCCTGCGTGCCGGTCCTCGACCGTGGCTTCATCTTCGGCGACGGCATCTACGAGGTGGTGCCCGTCTACGGCGGACGGCTGTTCCGCTGGCCCCACCACCTGGCGCGCCTGAAGCGCAGCCTGGCCAAGATCCGGATCGACAATCCGCGCGACGACGCGGGCTGGACCTCGCTGGTCAACGAACTCATCCAGCGCCATCCCTGGACCGACCAGTTCATCTACCTGCAGGTCACCCGCGGGGTGGCCAAGCGCGATCACGCCTTCCCGGCGAACGCCACGCCCACGGTGTTCGCGATGGCCAGCGAGTTCGTCCCGGTGCCCGCCGCGCAGCGAGAACAGGGGATCTCGGCGATCACGCTGCCCGACGAGCGCTGGCTGCACTGCGACATCAAGTCGATCTCGCTGCTGGGCAACGTGCTCGCCCGGCAGGCGGCGGTGGACGCGCAGGCAGCCGAGTGCGTGATGTTCCGCGACGGCTTCCTCACCGAGGGCTCGTCGTCGAACGTCTGGGTCGTTCGCCAGGGCACGTTGTTCGGGCCGCCGCACGACAACCGCATCCTGGAAGGCATCCGGGTCGGGCTGATGGACGAACTCTGCGCCGCCAGCGGCGTGCCCTTGCAGACCCGTCCGGTGCTGCGCGACGAGGTCCTCGCGGCCGACGAGCTGATGGTGAGCTCGGCCACCAAGGAGATCGTGCCGGTCACCCGGCTCGACGGCCGCCCGGTTGGCGACGGCAAGCCCGGCCCCGTCTATCGCCGGCTCTACGCGGCGTACCAGCAGGCCAAGCAGGCCGCGTGATGGGCCAGGCCTCGGATCCGGGTGCCGACCCCTCGTCGATCGGGGCCACGTTCGATCGCATCGAGAAGCTGCTCGAATTCCCGGCCGACTTTCCCTTGAAGGTGATGGGCCGGCGTGAGGACGGATTCGCCCAGGCGATCGCCGACCGGGTGCGCGAGCACCTGCCCGACTTCGATCCGTCCACGATCGAATGGCGCGCCTCCAGCCAGGGCACCTACCTCAGCCTCACGCTGGCGCTGCGCGTCGAGTCGCGGGCGCAACTCGAGGCCGTCTATCGCGCGGTCGCCTCGCACCCCTGGGTGCGTGTCGTGCTCTAGGAGGCTGGCCTAGTCCTCGCCCCCGCCGCACCGAACGACCCAAACCCCGAACGGAGATTGCCGATGACCGCCCTGATCGCCGGACTGGTGCTCTTCCTGGGCGTGCACTCGGTGCGCATCGTCGCCGAGCCCTGGCGCGCCCGACAACTCGCCGCCTGGGGCGAAGGGCGCTGGAAGGGGCTCTACTCGCTCGTGTCGCTGATCGGCCTGGTGCTGATCGTCTGGGGATACGGACAGGCGCGCACCACGCCGGTCGATCTCTGGCAACCGCCGGTGTTCACCCGTCACCTGGCCTCGTTGCTGACGCTGCCCGCGTTCGTGCTGCTCGCCGCCGCGTACGTCCCCGGCTCGCGCCTGAAGGCACGGCTGGGTCACCCGATGGTGCTGGGGGTGAAGCTCTGGGCGCTGGCGCACCTGCTGGCCAATGGCCGATGGGCCGACGTGCTGCTGTTCGGCGGCTTCCTGCTGTGGGCGGTGGCCGACTTCCGGGCGGCGCGACGGCGCGACCGGGCCGAGGGCGTGACGCGCGCGCCGGGGCGCGCCAGTCGCGACGTGCTGGTGGTCATCGTCGGCGTCATCGCCTGGGCGGTGTTCGCGGCCGTGCTGCACGGCCCCTTGATCGGCGTGAAGCCCTTCGGATGATCGCGATCGACCACTGGCGCCGACGCCCCTACCTCGAGACCCTCGAGGCGATGCGCGCGTTCACCGCCGCGAGAACGCCCGAGACTCCCGACGAGATCTGGATGGTCGAGCACGAGCCGGTGTTCACCCAGGGCCTGGCCGGCAAACCCGAACACCTGCTCGATCCCGGCGGCATCCCGGTGATTCCCACCGAGCGTGGCGGCCAGGTCACCTACCACGGACCGGGCCAGGTGGTGGCCTACCTGATGCTCGACCTGCGCCGTCGGGGCCTGGGGATCCGCGACCTGGTGCATGCCCTGGAAACCGTGGTGATCGACCTGCTCGCCGATGCGGGCGTGATCGCCGGGCGCCGGCCCGGCGCCCCCGGGGTCTACGTGGCGGCGCACGCCGACCGCGAGGCCGGCGCCAAGATCGCCTCGCTGGGGCTGCGCGTGAGCCGGGGCTGCAGCTTCCACGGGCTGGCGCTGAACGTCGCGATGGATCTCGCCCCCTTCTCTCGGATCAACCCCTGCGGCTATCCGGGCCTGCAGGTCACCGACCTCTCGCGCGCGAGCGGCCAGCCCCAATCCCCGGGCGAGATCGCGGTGCGACTGGCCGCCGCGCTGGCCGAATCCCTGTCCGAGCACCCGGGCGGGGCCCGGCCCGCGCGCGTCACGGCATAGAATCCGGGGGTCGAAGGCGCCCTTCCAGTGGCGCCGCACGGAGCGATCGCATGTCCAAGCCCGATTCCCCGGAACAGGCCGCCGGTTACGACCCGAGCGCCAAGCAGAAGGCCGGGGCCAAGACCTCGCGCATCCCGATCAAGGTGGTGCCCGCCACCGAGGTGCTGCGCAAGCCGAGCTGGATCCGCGTGAAGGCGGGTTCTCACAACACCCGCTTCTACGAGATCAAGGACGTCCTGCGCCGCAACCAGCTGCACACGGTCTGCGAGGAGGCGAGCTGCCCGAACATCGGCGAGTGCTTCGGCAAGGGCACCGCCACCTTCATGATCATGGGCGACAAGTGCACCCGTCGCTGCCCCTTCTGCGACGTCGGCCACGGCCGTCCCGATCCGCTGGACGCCGACGAGCCGGTCAAGCTGGCGCGCACGATCGCCGACCTGCGCCTGTCGTACGTGGTGATCACCAGCGTCGATCGCGACGACCTGCGTGACGGCGGCGCGCAGCACTTCGTCGACTGCATCCGCGAGGTCCGCGCGGTGTCGCCGCAGACCCGCATCGAGGTGCTCACGCCCGACTTCCGCGGCCGGATGGACCGTGCGCTCGCGATCCTGGAAGCGGCGCCGCCCGACGTGATGAACCACAACCTGGAGACGGTGCCCCGCCTGTACAAGGAGGCGCGCCCCGGATCGGATTACCAGCACTCGCTGAAGCTGCTCGCCGAATTCAAGGCGCGCGTGCCGGGCGTGCCCACCAAGAGCGGCCTGATGGTGGGACTGGGCGAAACCGACGACGAGATCCTGCAGACGATGCGCGACATGCGCGCGCACGGCATCGACATGCTCACGCTCGGCCAGTACCTCGCGCCGTCCAATGCGCACCTGCCGGTGCGCCGCTACGTGCACCCGGACACCTTCGCGATGTTCGAGGCGCAGGCCCGTGAGATGGGCTTCAGCCACGCCGCGGTCGGTGCTCTGGTGCGGTCGTCGTATCACGCGGACCAGCAGGCGCACGCGGCCGGCGTGGGCTGAGCGCCCGCCGGGATCGGCCCGCCCGCCAGGCCCGGATCGGCGAGGCGGCCTCCTGCTCGCGCGGGCACACGGACGACCCGCGAATCAGCGACGTGCGCGACGGGCCATCCGGCGCGCGGCGCGCCAGGCGTTCCAGCGGGCCCGGCCGCGCTCGCCGAGCCGACGCACCCGCCGTCGGACCACCACCACCACCGGGTGCGAGAGCACGCGGTCGTAGACCAGCGCCTTGAACCGCAGCAGCGCGTCGATGCCCCGATCGGCCCAGCGGATGCGACGCACCGCGGTCTGCACCGCGCCCCACAGCCAGGCCAGCATCGCGGTGCCCAGCACCTTCGCCAGCACGAACACCGCCATGCCCATCACCGCGTGCCCGTGCGCGATCAGCGCCAGGCCGAGGAACTTCACCGGCAGCAGGCACAGGCCCGGCGCGAGCAGCACGACCAGCGCGGCATGGGGCGGCAGTCGGCGAACCCCGCGATCGATCGCCCGCAGCACGGGCCAGCGCATCACCCGGGCGATCACCCGGGTCAGGGGGTCCCACAGCCAGTCCTCGAGCGCGAACACCAGCGCGGCCAGCAGCACCAGCGGCGAGAGCAGGATCCGGCGCAGCCGGCGGGCGAACCGGGGCGGCGGCGCGCGGGAGGGGCGGGAATCAGGCACGCCGCGACGGTAACATGGCGCCTTCGGCCGATCCGAGCCCGCCCGGCGAGAGCACGCGATGACACGAGAAGTCGGCGACACCACCATCTTCCCCCAGCGCGCCGTCGCGCTGCTGCTGGTCACCTTCCCGGACGGGACGCGGATCCAGGGCACCGGCACGCTGGTCGGACGCAACGACATCCTGACCGCGACCCACGTCGTCTACGACCCGGACGCGGGCGGCTGGGCGAGCGACATCGACATCTACCCGGGTGCCGACTACAACTCGGTGACCGACCGCTTCGACCTGCGGCCGCTGGCCTACGAGAACGTCACCTTCCGACTGGAGGCGTACCCGACGCAGGTGCACTCGGAGGGCGCCAACGAGACGCTCAGCTTCGAGGAGAGCGCCTACGACGTCGCGGTGATCGGCGTGGACATCGCGATCGGCGACACCACCGGGTGGTTCGGCCTGGACACCGGCCAGGACGGCGACCTGCGCGCGCAGGCCTTCGGCTATCCGGGCACCGGCACCGGCATGATGCAGGCCGAGCCCTTCGTCTCGCGCGAATCCGACTTCGCGATCTACTCCACCTACGGCGGCGACGAGCTGATGGGCCCGGGCAGCTCGGGCGGGCCGCTGTACGTGATCCGCAACAACCAGCCCTACGTGATCGGCGTGAAGTCGTCGGGCACGGTGGGCCAGTCGAACCACTGGGCCGACATCGGCTTCACGTACGATTCGTTGATCCTGCCGGCGCTCTCGCGCAACGACAGCCTGCTGGGCGGCTCCTCGGGCAACGCGCCGCAGCTCTCGATCAGCGCGAGCAACAGTTCGCGCGCCGAGGGCGCGGCCGGCGTGGTCACCACCTTCCAGTTCGAGGTCGCCCGCTCGGGCGACATTTCGCAGCCGAGCAGCGTGCAGTGGTCGGCGGGTCGTGCCGGCACGGGCACCGCCTCGGCCGACGGGAGCGACTTCGTCGGCGGCGCGTTCCCGATCGGCACCGTCAGCTTCAGCGCCGGCGAGGCACGGCGCACCTTCGAGGTGCGGGTGGCCGGCGACGGACGGGCCGAATCGGACGAGGTGTTCGTCGTCACGCTGCTGTCGGCGGCCAACGGCGTGATCACCTCGGGTCAGGCCAGCGCCACGATCCGCAACGACGACCTGGACAACGATTCCGGCGACACGCCCGCGAGCGCCAGTGCGCTGGGCAACCTCGCGACCGACGCCGGCCTGATGGTCGTCGAAAGGCTCGACGACGAGGACTACTTCCGCTTCACCGCGACGCAGACCGGCCTGTTGCGCGCCACGCTCGAGGGCATGAGCGACGACGGCGATCTGTACCTGATGGACCTCGCCGGCCGGGTGCTGGCCAGCAGCGACAACCCGGGCAACGCGATCGAGACCCTGGCCTGGTCGGTGCAGGCGGGCACCAGCTACCTGATCAACGTCAGCCCCTACCAGGGCGCCCAGACCGACTACACGCTGCGCCTGGCGCTGAGCTCGGGCGACACCAACGACGCCAGCGACAGCCAGGGCAGCCCGACCAGCCTCGGATCGCTGCAAAGCGGCACGCCGCTGACCGTCTCGCAGCTGCTCGACGACCCGGACTACTTCCGCCTGTACGCGACCGCGTCGGGGCAGATGCGCATCACGCTCTCGGACATGACCGCCGACGGCGACCTGCGCATCTACGACGAGAACAACGTGCAGCTCGGCCAAAGCATCAATGCCGACAACGCCGACGAGGCGATCGTGCTCGACGCGACGATCGGGCGCTTCTACACGCTGGCGCTCGAGCCGTACCGCGGCGCGGTCACCTCCTATCGGTTGCAGGCGCAGTACGTCAGCGGCGGCACCGCCCCACCGCTGCTGGGCCTGGCCACCACCACGCTCAGCGCCAATGAAGGCGACGGCGGGGTCACGCTGACGGTAAACCGTCTGGACGGCTCCAGCGCCGCGGTGCCGCTGTTCCTGCGCGCCACGGCCGGCAGCGCCACGCTCACCAGCGATTTCACGCTGCCCTCCGGCACGAACGCGGTGCTGTCCGGCTCGCAGCTCGGCCTGCGCATCGGCCTGGTCGACGACCGCGCGCTCGAGGCGCAGGAGCAGGTGACGATCGAGCTCCGGCGCGACCGCAGCGACGGTCCGGTGGTGGGCACGGTCACCTTGCAGATCGCCGACAACGACGCCGGCGGGGGCGGAGGCGGAGGCGGAGGCGGGGGCGCGCACGCGGCGGTGTACCGGTACGCGAAGCTCTCCAATGGCATGTACTTCTACACGGCCAACGAGGCCGAGCGTCAGACGATCGCCACCAGCTACCCCGACTTCCGCTTCGAGGGGGCGGTGTTCTACGGCGAATCACAATCGGCCACGGGTCTCCAGCCGATCTACCGCTACGCGAACCTGCTCAATGGCGGCTACTTCTACACCGCCAGCGAAGCCGAGCGCCAGAGCATCGCGGCGAGCTACCCGCACCTGCGATTCGAGGGCGCGGTCTTCCAGGTGCCAGCGGCCCCGGCCGGCGGCGACATCGTGCCGGTCTACCGGCTCGCCAGCCTGGTGACCGGCGGCTACCTGTTCACCGCGAGCGCCGCCGAGCGCTCGTTCGCGATCTCGCTGGGCACCTGGCGCGACGAGGGCATCGCCTTCAATGCCTGGCGCGACGCCTTCGCCGCCAACGGCGCCCAGCCCGCGTCTTCCGAGCCGTGGGGCCGCCATGCGGACCTCGCCCCGGTCGAGCCGGTGTCCGATGCCTTCCTTCCACCCGTTCGCCTCGAGACCATCGAGGCCCTGCCCACCGACTGGCTGCTGCTGTGACCCCCACCGACCCGCAACGCTTCTGGAGCCCGGTGGTCCGGGCACTCACCCCCTACGTTCCCGGCGAGCAGCCGCGCATCCCGGGACTGATCAAGCTGAACACCAACGAACACCCGGTCGGCCCGTCGCCCGCGGTGCTCGAGGCGATCCGAGCGGAGGCGGCCGAAACGCTGCGCCTGTACCCGGACCCGGACGCGCGCGACCTGAAACAGGCGCTCGCCGAACTCCATGGCCGCCAGGTCTCGGAGGTCTTCGTCGGCAACGGCAGCGACGAAGTCCTCGCGCACGTGTTCTTCGGCCTGCTCGATCACGGCCGCCCGGTGCTGTTCCCCGACGTCACCTACAGCTTCTATCCGGTGTACTGCGGTCTGTACCAGCTGCCCCACCTGCGCCTGCCGCTGGACGAGCAGTTCGGTGTGCGCATCGAGGACTACCGGCGCGAGAACGGCGGCATCGTGCTGGCCAATCCGAACGCCCCCACCGGCCGGCTGCTGCCGCTGGCGCAGGTGCGCCGCCTGCTCGAAGGCAATCCCGACTCGGTCGTGGTGCTCGACGAGGCCTACGTGGACTTCGGCGGTGAATCCGCCGCGGGCCTGATCGACGAGTTCCCGCAGCTGCTGGTGGTGCGCACGTTCTCGAAGTCGCGCTCGCTGGCCGGGCTTCGGGTGGGCTACGCGCTGGGTCAGCCGGGCCTGATCGAGGCGCTCGAGCGGGTCAAGAACTGCTTCAATTCCTACCCGCTGGACCGCATCGCGTTGGCCGCGGCCCTGGCCAGCGTGCGCGACCACGGGTGGTTCGAGCGGCAGTGCCGCGCGGTGATCGACGAGCGCGAGGCGATGACCGCGCGGCTGCAGGTGCTGGGTTTCGAGGTGCTGCCCTCGTGCGCGAACTTCGTGTTCGCCCGCCACCCGCGGCACGCCGGGGCGGCGTGGCAGGCGGCCCTGCGCGAGCGGCGCATCCTGGTGCGGCATTTCACCGCGCCGCGCATCGAGCCCTTCTTGCGCATCACGGTCGGTACCCCGGAACAAGGGCTCGCGCTGGACCGGGCCCTGCGCGAGATCCTGTCGGGCTGAGACGGGCCCTCAGGCCGCCTTGCCGAGCACGCGGGCGCGCGCGTCGTCGTACTCGCGCTTGAGCCGATCGACCAGCTCCCCCGCGGTGCCGATCGCCTTGACCGCGCCGATCCCCTGGCCGCAGCCCCAGATCTCCTTCCAGGCCTTGGGCTTTTCCCGGTCCGAGCCGAAGTTCATCTTGCTCGGATCGCTGACCGGCAGGTTGTCCGGGTCGAGGCCGGCCCGGATGATCGAGGGCTTCAGGTAGTTGCCGTGCACCCCGGTGAACAGGTTCGTGTAGAGGATGTCGTCGGCCGCGCTCTCGACGATCATCTGCTTGTAGCCCTCGACCGCATTGGCCTCGCGCGTGGCGATGAAGGCCGAGCCGATGTAGGCCATGTCGGCGCCCATCGCCTGCGCGGCGAGGACCGCACCGCCATTGGCGATCGAGCCCGACAGCAGCAGCGGCCCGTCGAACCACTCGCGGATCTCCTGGATCAGCGCGAACGGCGACTGCGTGCCCGCGTGGCCGCCGGCGCCGGAGGCCACCGCGATCAGGCCATCGGCGCCCTTCTCGATCGCCTTCTTCGCGAAGCGGTTGTTGATGATGTCGTGCAGCACGATGCCGCCCCAGGCGTGCACCGCGTCGTTCAGTTCCGGCCGGGCGCCCAGCGAGGTGATGATGATCGGCACCTTGTACTTCGCGCACAGCGCCAGGTCGTGATCGAGCCGGTCGTTGCTCTTGTGCACGATCTGGTTCACCGCGAACGGCGCCGAGGGCGCCTCCGGATGCGCCTTGTCGTACTCGGCCAGCTCGGTGGTGATCCGGATCAGCCACTCCTCGAGCAGTTCCTTGGGCCGCGCGTTCAGCGCCGGAAACGAGCCGACGACACCGGCCTTGCACTGGGCGATGACGAGGTCCGGGGTGGAGATGATGAACAGCGGCGAGGCGACGACGGGCAGGCGCAGGCGATCGCGCAGGATGGGGGGCAGGCTCATGTCGGCGGAATCCGGGAGGGTCTGGGAATCCGCCAACTTACGTGCAGCCCCTCGCCGACGTCAAATCGCCCCCGGCCGCTTTTTCACAGCGTCGCCCAGGCCTGGGGGGCGGGGCGGGCGGGCATCACCGCCACGGGCGCGAGCGGGGCCTCGTCGCCCTGGCACTCTCGCACCGACTGCGACAGCCGGGCATCCAGCGCTTCGAAGCTCGCGAAGAGCTCCCGGCAGGTGGCGTAGACCTCGCGCCCGGCGGGCGTCAGCCGCAGGCCCCGCCCGTCGCGCTCGAACAGCGCGGTGCCCAGCGATTCGCTGAGCTTTTTCAGGTGGATCGACACCGTGGGCTGAGATTGATGCAGTGCCTCGGCAGCCTTCGAGCAGCTGCCCAGGCGGACGGTGGCCTCGAAGGCGGCCAGTTGCGGCAGGGTGCCGTGACGCAGATAACGACGAAGACGAGCGCGTTCCATCCCACACCTCGATCAGGAAGGTGCAAACGATCACCCGCGACGTTGGAAACGTAGCGGACCTGTTGCCCCGAGGACCCCTGACGGCTGCTCTCCGGCAGCCCACTGCGGATCCCTGGCAAAGGTCTCGCTTGCATCGGGAGGACCCCGACGCCACCGGGACCGGAAGCGGCACGCTGGGCGCGTTGCTTCGGACTGACGACCCCGATGAAAAAGCTACTCCCCTTTGAGGGGTTCAATCAACGGAACGGTCCGTCGATCGATGGATGAAAGGTAACCAACCCCGTCGGACGACGCAAGAGTTCCCGACGATCGGTAGGGCCTTGATCCATGAAGATTCGCAATCCATCACGAAACGTCATGAATCGCCCGGATCCCGCCGACCACAATCACTTCAAGCCCGATGCCATCCGGTCACGGGCAACGACTGACGAAAGGGTGCTCGCCGATGGATCTTCTCTCTGCCGAATTCTTTTCAGCCCTGCTGGCGATCGTGGTCATCGACCTCGTGCTGGCGGGCGACAACGCGATCGTGATCGCTCTCGCGGCCCGACGCCTGCCGCCCGCGTTGCAGCGCAAGGCGGTGCTCTGGGGTTCGGTGGGCGCGGTCGTCGTGCGCAGCGTGATGACGCTGGCGGTCGTCTGGCTGCTCAAGGTGCCGGGCCTGCTGCTGGCCGGCGGCGCGATGCTGCTGTGGATCGCCTTCAAGCTGCTCTCGCCCGATGACGGCCACGGCGAGGACAAGGTCGCCGCCTCGACCACGTTCCTCGGCGCGATGAAGACGATCGTGATCGCCGATGCCGTGATGGGCGTGGACAACGTGCTGGCGGTCGCCGGCGCGGCCCACGGCAGTTACCTGCTGGTGGTCCTCGGCCTGCTGATCAGCGTGCCGATCGTGGTCTGGGGCAGCACCTTCCTGCTCAAGCTCACCGAGCGCTTCCCGATCATCGTCAGCCTGGGGGCGGGCGTGCTTGCCTTCACCGGCGTGAAGATGATGCTCTCCGAGCCGCTGGTCAAACCGTGGGTGGGCACGAGCGAACTGCTGACGCCGCTGGCCTACCTGCTGGGCGTTGGCGGAGTGCTCGGCCTGGGGCACGCCCGCCAGTCGGTGAGCCGCCTGGCCAACGCGCTCGCGGCGCACCAGGAACGCTTCGCGCTGCCGTCCCGTCCCGCAAAGACCGAGGCCGACCTCGACGCCTCGTCGACCGACCCGCTGCCCTCGACCGTTCTGAGCACCCCGTTGACCGCACTTTCCACCGATGCCCTGACCCTACCGACCCCGCTGCCCCAAGGAGAGAACACCATGCCCAAGATCCTCGTTCCCGTCGACGGTTCCCGCAATGCCATGGCCGCGCTTCGCCAAGCGATGCGCACAGGCCCGCTCGACTCGCTGCAGTTGCTGCTGGTCAACGTGCAACCGACGCTGACCCGTCGCATCGGCCGCTTCGTCAGTGGTGCCGAGCGCGATTCCTGGCGCAAGGAGCGCGCCGAGGCGGCGACCCGCGAGGCCCGTGCGGAGCTGGCCCGGCACGGCGTGCGTCACGACGTCAAGATGGTGGTCGGCGAACGCGTCGAGGCGATCAAGCAGGCCGCGATGGACAGCGGCGTCGACAAGATCGTGATGGGCACCGCGCGCAAGAACTCGATCACCCGACTGGTCGAGAACTCGGTCACCTCGCGCCTGCTGGACGAATCCCCGGTGCCGGTGGAGATCGTGACCGGCACCGACGCCTCGCGCTGGGAGCGCTGGGGCCTGCCCGCGACCCTTGGCGCAGCCCTGGCGGCCGCGATGGCGGTGGCCGACTGATCCCGTGACCTCGGCGGCACCGACTCGGTGCCGCCGACACGCGGCGCACGGCGCCCGGGTGGCGCCGCTATAGTGCGGGCATGAACCCCATTCCGAACGCCCCCGAGACCACGATCGGCGCGGCCGCCACCGGCGCCGAGGCGCTGATCCGGATGTTGCAGGGCCACGGCGTCACCCACGTCTTCGGCGTCTGCGGCGACACCAGCCTGCCTTACTACGACGCGCTGTACCGGCTCGACCACGGCATCTCTCACGTGCTGGCGCGCGACGAGCGCAGCGCCGCGTACATGGCCGACGCCTATGCCCGCCTGTCGGGCAAGGTCGGCGTCTGCGAAGGCCCCAGCGGGGGTGGCGCGACCTACCTGCTGCCCGGGCTGGTGGAAGCCAACGAGTCCTCCGTCCCGGTCCTCGGCTTCACCTCCGATGTGGCGGTGACCTCGCGCGGACGCTACCCCCTCACCGAGCTCGACCAGCAGTCGCTGTACCGGCCACTCACCAAGTGGAACGGCACGCTGGATGCCGCCGCCCAGATCGGCGACCAGGTGCGCGCGGCGTTCCGCGCCTGCACCACCGGACGCCCCGGCGCGGCCCACCTGTGCGTGCCCTTCGACGTGCAGAAGCAGGCGGTCGATGTCAGCCGCTGGTGGGCTCAGCCCGAGCTGGGCCGCTGGCCGAACTGGCGCAGCCAGCCGCCCGCCGACGACATCGAACGCGCCGCCCGACGCCTGCGCGCCGCCCGCCAGCCGGTGCTGGTCTGCGGCGGTGGCGTGCTGGCCGCCGACGCGGGGCAGGAACTGGCCCGGCTCGCGATGCGGCTGGACGCGCCGGTGTGCACCACCGTCAGCGGCAAGGGCAGCGTGGCCGACGACTTCCCCTTGTCGGCCGGGGTGGTCGGCTCCAACGGGGGCGTGCTGGCCACGCGGGAAGTGATCGCCGCGGCCGACCTGGTGATGTTCATCGGCTGTCGCGCGGGCTCCACCACCACCGAGCACTGGCGATTCCCGGCGCCCGGGGTCTCGATCATCCACTGCGACGTCGACCCGTTCGCGATCGCCACCAGCTACCCGACCGAGGTCGCGCTCGTGGGCGACGCGCGGCTCAGCCTGGCGGCGCTCAATGCCTGCCTGCAAGACCCGCAGGGCACGGCGGCGCCGGGTGCGGACCCCGCCAGTCCGGGACGGCGGCTGGTGGCCCGGGCGCGCGCGGCCAAGCTCGCCGCCTTCGCGCCACTGGCGGCCAGCGAGGAACGACCGATCCGCCCCGAACGCGTGATGGCGGCGCTGCGGCGCTGCCTGCCGGCCGACGCGATCGTCTGCGCCGACCCCGGCACGCCCTGCCCCTACGTGTCCGCGTACTTCGACCTGCCAGTGGCCGGACGGCACTTCCTCACCAACCGGGCCCACGGCGCGCTCGGTTTCGCGATGCCCGCCGCGCTGGGCGCCTGGTTCGCGAGGCCCGCGCAGCGTTGTGTCGCCGTGATGGGAGACGGCAGTTTCGGCTTCGTCGCGGGCGAGCTCGAGACGGTGCTGCGCCACGGCGCGCCGCTGCTGCTGGTGGTGCTCTCCAATGCCTCGTTCGGCTGGATCAAGGCCAGCCAGCGCGCGAGCTACGGCGAGCGCTACTACTCGGTCGATTTCCGACCGACCGACCACGCGGCGATCGCCCGCGCCTGGGGCATGGCGGCCTGGCGGGTCGAAGACCCCCGGGAGTTGGATGCCGTGCTGCAACGGGCGCTCGCCCATGACGGGCCGACGCTGGTCGACATCGTCACGCAACCGCTGGAACAGGCCGCCGCGCCAGTCAGTCAATGGATGGGATGACCATGCCTCGCTTCCTCGCCTCGAAAGCCTCGCGCCGCGCCGCGCTGGGTCGTCTCGCCCTGGGCACCGCCGGCACGTTGGCCAGCCTCGGTGTCCGTGCCCAGACGACGGATCGTCCGCTCACGCTGGTGGTGCCTTTCCCCCCAGGGGGCAGCACCGACATCGTCGCGCGGCTGATCCAACCGAAGCTCTCCGAGCGGCTCGGCCGTCCGGTGGTCGTCGAGAACAAGCCCGGCGCGGCCAGCCAGATCGCCACGCAACAGGTGGCCCGCGCGGCGCCCGACGGCCACACCGTGCTCGTCTCCTTCGACAACCACGCGCTCAATCCGGTCGCCAAACCGAAGCTGCCCTACGACACCTTCAAGGACTTCGCCGGGGTGAGCCTGCTGGTGAAGTTCCCCTTGGTGCTGGGCGCCCACCCCTCCGTGCCCGGCAGCACCCTTCGCCAGTTCCTGGATCGCGCGCGCACCGAGCCCTCGAATCGCTACAACTACGCGTCGACCGGCGTCGGCTCGCTGAACCACCTGGTTCCCGAGAACCTGCGGCGACTGGCCGGCGTCGAGTGGCTGCACGTGCCCTACGGCGGCGGCGGGCCGGCGGTGCAGGCCGTGTTGTCGAACACCTCGCAGATGACCTTCCTGAGCTATGCCGCCCTTCGCGCGCAGATCCAGGCCGGCCGGATCAAGGCGCTGGCGGTCACCGGCGCGCGTCGACTGCCCGACCTCCCCGACGTGCCCACGGTCGGCGAATCCGGCTTTCCCGGCTTCGAGGCGTATTCCTGGATCGGGGTCTTCGCCCCGGCGGCCACCCCGGCGGCCGTCGTCCAGCGACTGACCGCCGATGTCCAGGCCACGCTGGCCGATCCCGACGTGCGCGGCAAGCTCACCGCCGGTGGATTCGAGGTGATCGCGGGCAACGGCGAGGCGGCCGACCGCCATGCGCGCGCCGAGTACGAGCGCTGGTCGCGCTTCGTGCGCGAATCGGGGCTGAAACTGGACGAGTGAGCCGCGGCGTCGCGCGCGGCAACGCGCGACGCCGGAAGATGGGCGGGACTTCCCCCCCAGTTCCACGCTTCGCGCACGGCGATGGCGCGGACAATCCCGAGGACCACGATCGCCCGGACACCGTGGCGCCCTCCGCGCGGACGCGCGTCGACGGCTTCACTTCCCGGCACGGACGGTCACCTCTGGAGCGCCCCTTTGAGGCCGGTGTCCCTGCCCCTACGCCTGCTCGGCGAGATCATCCTCATCTTCCTGCCGACGCAGGCGGCGATCGCATTCCTGCTGCCGCGGCTCGGCCTGGATCTCGGCCCGCACACCACCTGGCTCGCCAATGCGCTGCTGATCGTCCTGGTCGCGTCGCCCCCCGTCTATTGGCGCTGCCTCGCCGCCACCCGCCGGGCGGCGCTGGAATCGGCCAGCGTGAGACCGCCGCCCTCGACCAGCGCACCGGTGCGCTCGGCCGTGCTGATGACAGCCGCCGCCCAGGCGCTGGGCCTGGGCCTCACCGCCGCCGCGATCCACTGGCAGCAGCAAAACGCCGAGACCCTGGCGAAGATCCGTTTCGACCAGGCCGCCGACCGGATCGAGACCGAGACACGACGCCGGTTCGCCCTGCCCCTGTACGGCCTGATGGGCGCGCGCGGGATGTACGCCACCGGCGTGCACGTGACCCGCAAGGACTTCCAGGCCTATGTCCACTCGCGGGACCTGGCGCGCGAGTTCCCGGGCATCCGCGGGCTGGGCTTCATCCAACGCGTCCCCCGGGACGATCTGCCAGGTTTCATCGCCCGCGAGCGCGCCGATGCCGCGCCCGAGTTCGAGGTCAAGACCACCGGGCAGGCCGCCGACCTTTACGTGATCAAGTACATCGAGCCGCTGGCCAACAACGTGCCCGCCTGGGGGTTCGACGTGGGCCAGGAAGCGCGCCGGCGCGCCGCCGCGGAACACGCGGTGGACTCCGGCAAGAGCACGCTGACCCGCCCGATCACGCTCGTGCAGGACGGCCGCAAAGGCCCCGGATTCCTGCTGTACCTGCCGGTGTTCCGGCCCGACCGGCCGCTGGAGACGGCGGCGCAGCGGCGCGGCGCCCTCATCGGGCTGCTCTACGCGCCGATCGTGACGGCCGAGGTGATGTCGGGCGTGATCGACGCCGCCGACCGGATGCTCGACCTCGAGCTCTTCGAGGCCGGGTCGGTCCACCCGGACCACCTGCTGTTCAACAGCAGCGGCGCGGCCGGCGGCCCCTTGCGCATGTTCGATGCGGCCGACATCGCCAGCCGCCATTTCGTATCCCAACGGCACCTGCGGATCGGCGGTCAGGATCTGGTGCTGCGCCTGAGTGCGACGTCCGGATTCGAGGCGAGCATCGGCGCCGACCGCCTGGTCGCGATCGGCGTGGCCGGCGTGCTCGCGAGCGCCCTGCTCTCGCTGTCGGTCTGGCTGCTGGCGATCGGGCGCATCCGCGCGCAGCGGATCGCCGATCACATGACGGCCGACCTCGACCGTCTGGCCCGGGTGGTGAAACTGACCGGACACGCCGTGCTGCTGGTCGACGAGCAGCAGCGCATCACCTGGGTCAACGAAGGCTTCACCCGCGTCAGCGGCTTCTCGCTGGAAGAATCGGTCGGCTGCCTGCTCGGCGAGCGACTGTCCAGCGACAAGACCGACCGCACGACGCTGCGGCGCCTGGAGGATGCCATCCGTGACGGACGCTCGTGCCGCGTGGAACTGCTGAACCGCGCGAAGGACGGCACCGAATACTGGCTCGACATCGACCTGCAACCCGGCCACGGCACGAACGACCGGCCCACGGGCTTCATCGTCGTGGGCAGCGACATCACCGCGCGCAAGCAGGTGTACCTGCAACTGGCCACCGCGCAGCGCGAGACCGAGGCGCTGCTGCGCACCGTGAACCAGCACGCGATCGTGTCGGTGGCCGATCGCGAAGGCCGCATCATCGGCGTGAACGAGGCGTTCTGCCAGATCAGCGGCTACGAACACCGGGAACTGATCGGACAGGACCACTCGCTCCTGAACTCGCACACCCACCCGCCGCGCTTCTGGGCCGAGATGTGGCAGGCGATCGGCCGCGGCTCGCCCTGGCGTGGCGAGATCTGCAATCGAACGAAGTCCGGCGAGCTCTACTGGGTCGACTCGATGATCGCCCCGTTCATGGGCCCGGACGGCCGGATCGAGAAGTACGTGTCGATCCGCTTCGACATCACCGAGAGCAAGGTCGCCCAGGCCCGGCTGGCCGAGACCGCGGCCCGCCTGTCGCTGGCGATCGAAGGCGGCAGCGAAGGCCTGTGGGACTGGCCGAACATCCGAGTCGAACGCCAGTGGTGGTCGCCCAGCTTCTACGCGCTGATCGGCCAAAACCCTGCCCAGGTGCCCGCGAGCGGTCCGGCCTTCGAGGCGCTGGTGCACCAGGACCACCGCCCGCTGCTGCGACAGGCGGCACAGGATGCGATGAAGGGCGTGCACGACTTCGAGGTGGAGTTCCTGCTGCGAACCGGCAACGCGGGCTATCGCTGGTTCCGCTCACGGGCGAAGGTCTTCCACGACGACGACGGCCAGGCGATGCGGATGGCCGGCTCGATGCAGGACATCCACGACCGCCGCCTGGCCGAACTCGCGCTTCGCGAGAGCAAGTCCTTCGTCGACCGGGTGACCCGGATCGCGGGCGTCGGCGGCTGGCAGGTCGGGCTGAGCGATGGGCGGCTGACCTGGTCGGACGAGGCCCACCGGATCTACGGTGTCCCCCGGGGCCAGACACCGACCTTCGAGGAGACTCTGTCGTTCTACGACCCCCAGGGGCGCGACGCGCTGCGCGCCGCCGCCCAGCGATGCATCGCCGACGGCACCCCCTGGGACATCGAGCTGCCGATGCGGCGCCGGGACGCTCGCCAGGTGTGGGTGCGTGTCACCGGCGAGCTCGAACGCGAGAACGGGCAACCCACCCGGCTCGTCGGTGCGGTCGTCGACATCACCGAGCGCCACGCCCTGAACGAACGCCTGCGCCAGAACAACGCGCTGCTCGCGGGCGTGATCGAGAACCTGCCATGCGGCCTGGCGGTGTTCGACGAGGACGAGCGGCTGATCACGCACAACACGCAGCTCGCGCAGCTGCTGTCCTTGTCGCCGAGCGCCTTGGCCGACGGCAGCGCCCGGTTCGGGGACGTCGATGCGGACGCGAGCGCCGACCTGGTGGGCACCCCGGAGGGCTCGGCGTCGCTCTCTCGGCTCCTGGCCGAGCGCACGCAGGACAACGGGCTCGTCTTCGAGCGCGCGCGTCACGACGGACTCACGCTGGAGGCCCGCGGCGCCGCGATGCCCTCCGGCGGGTTCGTGCTCACCTACACCGACGTCACTCCGCGCAAGCACGCGGAGGCGCTGCTGAAGGAGACGCTGGCGCGCGCCGAACAGGCCAACGTCGCCAAGAGCCAGTTCCTGGCCAACATGAGCCACGAGATCCGCACGCCGATGAATGCGATCCTCGGCATGCTGACGCTGCTGCAGCGCACCGGACTGACCGACCGTCAGCGCGAATACACGACCAAGACCGAGGGTGCCGCCCGTTCGCTGCTCAGCCTGCTCGACGACATCCTCGATTTCTCGAAGGTGGAGGCGGGCAAGATGACGCTGGACCCGCGCCCCTTCCAGCTCGACAAGCTGCTGCGCAACCTGTCGGTGATCCTGTCGGCCAGCGTGGGGGACAAGGGCATCGAGATGCTGTTCGACATCGACCCCGACGTGCCCCGCAGCCTGGTGGGCGACGACCTTCGACTGCAACAGGTCCTGATCAACCTGGCGGGCAACGCGATCAAGTTCACCGAGCACGGCGAGGTGGTCCTTCGGGTGACGGTCGTCGCGCGTGACGACGACACGGCCGTGCTGGGATTCGGCATCCGCGACACCGGCATCGGCATCGCGCCCGAGCACCTCGACCAGATCTTCCGCGGGTTCTCGCAGGCCGAGTCGTCCACCACGCGCCGCTTCGGCGGCACCGGGCTGGGACTGGCGATCTCGCAGCGGCTGGTCTCGCTGATGGGCGACGAGATCCGCGTCGAGAGCACGCTGGGCCATGGCAGCCACTTCCACTTCCAGGTGCGCTTCCCGCTAGGGGATGCCAGCGAGCCGGTCGAGAACGTGCAGGAGGGCCTGACGTCGCTGAACGTGCTGATCGTCGACGACGTGCCGATCGCGCGGGAACTGATGCGCAAGACCGCCGGATCGCTGGGCTGGCGGATCGAGGACGCCGCCAGCGGCCTGAAGGCGCTGGACCGCGTGCGCGAGGCGGCCACCGTCGGACGGCCCTACGACGCGGTGTTCGTCGACTGGCAGATGCCGGGCCTGGATGGCTGGCAGACCTGCGCGCGGATCCGCCAGGCCGGCGGTCCGACGCCGCCGGCGCTGATCATGGTGTCGGCCAACGGGCGGGACTGGCTCGAGGCGCGGCACGAGGGCGAGCGTTCATTGATCGATGGCTTCCTGGTGAAGCCCGCGACCGCCTCGATGCTGCTGGACGCGGTCGCCGACGCCCGGGCCGGGCGTGGCCAATCGCTGCGCCCCGCGCTGGAGGGCTACCGGTCGCAACGCCGCCTCGAGGGCTTGCGACTGCTGGTGGTCGAGGACAACGCCAACAACCGTCAGGTGGCGCAGGAACTGCTCGCCGACGAGGGCGCGCTGGTGGCGCTGGCGGAGAACGGCGAGCGCGGCGTTGCGGCGGTCGCGGTGGCCACGCCCCCCTTCGACGCGGTGCTGATGGACCTGCAGATGCCCGAGATGGACGGCTACACCGCCACCCGGAAGATCCGCGAGGAACTGCGACTGCCGGCGCTGCCGATCATCGCGATGACCGCCAACGCGATGGCCACCGATCGTGAGGCCTGCCTGGCCGCCGGGATGAACGACCACGTCGGCAAGCCCTTCGACCTCGACACGTTGGTGGCCACGGTGCGACGTCACGTCGGACGCCCGGTGAGCGAGACCCGCGAACGGGCTCCCGCCCCGGCCATGCCGCCCGGTGCGGTCAGCGTTGCCCACGCGATGGGCATCGACCTGCCGGGCACGCTGGAGCGGCTCGGCGGCCATCGCGCGATCTACCAGCGGATGCTGCGCTCGTTCCGCGAGGACATCGACAACCTGGCCGCGCGGCTGCGGGAGGTGCTGCCCGGCGCATCGTCGGATGACGGCACTCGACCGTCCGCGCCCGAGGTCGAGCGGCTGGTGCACACCCACAAGGGACTGGCGGCGACGCTGGGCCTGAACACGCTGGCCGAGCGCGCGGCGCGGCTCGAGCAGGCCCTGCACGACGGCGCACCCGCCGACACGCTGCAACCGCTGCGCGACGCCTTGATCGACGAGGGGCGCACCCTGCACGCGCCCCTCGAGGACCTGGTCAAGGCGCTGGATGCCCGCGTGCCCGCGCCGGGACCGCGCCCGCAGGGCGAGGATCGCCGCCCGACCGAGGACGCGGGCTCGCGGATCGTCGGTTGACCGGGAGGCCCGGCGCCGCGGGCGCCGCCGCGGCCACGCGATCGGCCCGGCTCAACGACCGGACAGTCGCGCCCGGGTGCCATCCGCCGCGCGGCGGTACTCGTCCAGCGTGGTCGAGACGAGATCGGCCACCGGCATCACCGCGCGCACACCCGACACCGAGTGCCCCGCGCTCCAGATGTCCGACCAGCGCTTGACACCCGTGCTGCCGCCGCTGCCGTAGAGCGCCTTCGCACGCTCGGGGGCCATGTCGGTCGGCAGGTTCGCCGGATCGAGACCCGCGGCGACGATCGAGGGACGCAAGGTGTTGGTCTCCAGGCCGGTGAAGGCCTTCGACAGCAGCACGTCGTCGAGCCGGCAGTCCACCAGCATCTGCTTGTAGCCGGGTGCGGCCATGCTCTCGTCGGTGGCGATGAACTTCGTGCCCATGTAGGCGGCGTCGCAGCCCAGCACCTCGGCGGCGAGGATGGCCGCGCCGTCGCTGACGCCGCCCGCCAGCACCACCGGACCGTCGTAGAACGCGCGCACCGCCCGCACGAAGGCGAATCCGTTGGCCCAGCCGGTCTGGCCGCCCGCGCCCGCGGTCAGCAGGATCAGCCCATCGACCCCGGCGGCCACCGCCTTCTCCGCGTGGCGCACCGAGGCCACGTCGCAGAACACCAGCGCGCCGATGTCGTGCAGCGGGCCGACCACCGGGTCCGGGGCGCCGACGCTGGTGATGACGATCTCCACCCGATGCCGCAGCAGCACCGCGAGCTCCTCGCGCAGGGACTCGCGACGCATGATCAGATTCGGGCAGAAGGGGGCATCGGCCGGCCCCAACGCCGCGCCGATCTTGCTCACCCATTCGTCGAATTGCGCGACGCTGCGGCAGTTCGCGGTGGGGAACGCGCCGATCACGCCGGCGCGGCAGGCGGCGATCACCAGATCCGGGCCGGAGACCTGGAACATCGGGGCGGCGATCAGCGGCAGTCGGAGTCGGGCGCCGAAATGCTCGGCGAAGGCGCCACGGCGGTTCAGGTCGGGGGTCATGTCGGGCCTCCAGTCGGTGAGCGCCCATCTTGCCAGCGTGGATCCAACGCACCGAGGCCGGATGTCTCGCAATGCGCGGCGGCACCGGCGTGCCGGCGATCCGGTGGGGCCACAATGCGCGATCGTCCTTGCGCACGCCCCGATGCTCGAACCCATCGTCCGTCCTCTGCCGAACTGGCGCCAGGTGCGCGCCGACATCGCGCCGCTGTACGCCATCAACGGCCTGATCGGCTTCATCTTCGCGGCGACCGGCCCGGTCGCGGTGATCCTCGCGGTGGGCAGCCGGGGTGGGCTGTCGCAGGCGCAGATCGCGTCCTGGGTGTTCGGCGCGTTCTTCGTGAACGGTCTGCTGACGCTGATCGCCTGCACGCTATACCGGATGCCGCTGGCCTTCTTCTGGACGATCCCCGGCACGGTGCTGGTGGGCCCGGCGCTGCAGCACCTGAGCTGGCCACAGGTGGTCGGCGCCTTCGTCGCCACCGGCGCGCTGATGGCGGTGCTCGGGGCTTCCGGCTGGGTGCGACGCGCGATGCAGGCCGCCCCGATGCCGATCGTGATGGCGATGGTCGCCGGGGTCTTCGTGCGCTTCGGCGTCGACCTGGTCCGCGCGCTGCACCAGGACGCGTGGATCGCGGCGCCGATGACGCTCGCGTTCCTGCTGCTGAGCGCCTGGGCGGCGGCCGGGCGGCGGCTGCCCCCGCTGATCGGCGCGCTGCTGGTGGGGGTCGTCGCGGTCGCTCTCTCGGGCCGGTTCGATCCCGGCGTGCTGGGCGACGCGGTCTGGGCCCGGCCCGTGCTGCAGGCGCCAGCCTGGTCGTGGCAGGCGATGGTGGAGCTGGTGGTGCCCCTGGCGATCACGGTGCTGGTGGTGCAGAACGGCCAGGGGGTCGCGATCCTCAAGGCCGCCGGGCACGACGCGCCGGTGAATGCCGCCGCGCTCGGCTGCGGCCTGTGGTCGATGCTGACGGCCGTCGTCGGCACCGTGTCCACCTGCCTCACCGGCCCCACCAACGCGATCCTCACCTCCGCGGGCGAGCGCTCGCGGCACTACACCGCCGGGCTCACGGTGGGCGTGCTCGCGCTGGTGTTCGGTGCGCTCTCGCCGCTGTTCACCGGCGCGATGCTCGCCACCCCACCCGCGTTCATCGCCACGCTGGCCGGCCTGGCGATGCTGCGCGTGTTGCAGACCGCGTTCACCACCGCCTTCGGCGGCCCCTACTCGCTGGGCGCGGTGATCACCTTCGTCGTGACGGTGGCCGATCTCGCGATCTTCAACATCGGCGCCGCGTTCTGGGGCTTGGTGGCGGGCTATGCGGTGTCACGGCTGCTGGAGTGGCCGACGACGCCCCGCTGACCATGCCCGTCGGGCTGGTGCCGCGCCCGATCATTCTATAGAATTGGAAATATGGATGAACCCGATGCCGTCGCCGCCCTGGCCGCGCTCGCGCAGGCCGCGCGGCTGCGGGTGTTCCGGGCCTTGGTCGGCGCCGGCCCGGAGGGTCTCACCCCCGGCGCGTTGTCGGCGGCGCTCGACATCCCGGCGTCCACGCTGTCCTTCCACTTGAAGGAACTGGTGCACGCGCGCCTGGTCAGCGTCGAACGCGAGGGCCGTCACCTGCGCTACCGGCCCGACTTCGCCCACATGAACGGACTGCTGGCCTACCTCACCGACCACTGCTGCATGGGCCAGGCGTGTGCGCCGCTGCTCAAGCGCACCCGTCGCTGACGCGCCCAGCCCCCTCTTCCGCCCGCATGAACGATCGCGCGTCGCCCCACGAGATCCCCGCCCCGATGAGCGTCTTCGAGCGCTATCTCACCGTCTGGGTCTTCCTGTGCATCGTCGTGGGCATCGGGCTGGGACGCTGGCTACCCGGTCCGTTCCAGGCGATCGGGCGGATGGAGGTCGCCCGCGTCAACCTGCCGGTGGGGCTGCTGATCTGGGTGATGATCATCCCGATGCTGCTGAAGATCGACTTCGGCGCGCTGCACCAGGTCAGGCGCCATTGGCGCGGCATCGGCGTCACACTGTTCGTGAACTGGGCGGTCAAGCCGTTCTCGATGGCTCTGCTGGGGTGGGTGTTCATCCGCCAGGTGTTCGCGCCCTACCTTCCGGCCGCGCAGCTGGACAGCTACGTGGCGGGCCTGATCCTGCTGGCGGCGGCGCCGTGCACCGCGATGGTGTTCGTCTGGAGCCGGCTGACCCACGGCCACCCGCTGTTCACGCTGAGCCAGGTGGCGCTGAACGACACGATCATGGTCTTCGCGTTCGCCCCGATCGTCGCGCTGCTGCTCGGGCTGTCGTCGATCACCGTGCCCTGGGACACGCTGCTCACCTCGGTCGTTCTGTACATCGTGATCCCGGTGCTGATCGCGCAGGCCTGGCGCAAGGCCCTGCTCCGGCGCGGCCAGGCCGCCTTCGACGCGGCGCTGGCGCAGATCGGGCCGTGGTCGATCACCGCGCTGCTGGCCACGCTGGTGCTGCTGTTCGCGTTCCAGGGCGAGGCGATCCTGAAGCAGCCGCTGGTGATCGCGATGCTCGCGGTGCCCATCCTGATCCAGGTCTTCTTCAATTCGGCACTGGCCTACTGGCTCAATCGCCGCCTGGGCGAGTCGCACGACGTGGCCTGCCCGTCCGCGCTGATCGGCGCGAGCAATTTCTTCGAGCTGGCGGTGGCCGCCGCGATCAGCCTGTTCGGCTTCGACTCGGGTGCGGCGCTGGCCACCGTGGTGGGCGTGCTGATCGAGGTGCCGGTGATGCTGCTGGTGGTTCGGGTGGTCAACCAGACCAAGGGCTGGTACGAGGGCGGGTTGCGCTGAGCGTCCCCGCCCCCGGGTCGAATCAGGCGTGACCCACGGCGCGAGGAATCAGCACCCGCGCCCCGAGCGCACGCAACGCGGCATCGTCGCTCGCCAGGGCCCGCTCGCGAACCTCTCCCAGGACCTGCCCCGCGACCGTGCGTTGGTAGAACCACGCGCGCACACCTGGCGCATCCAGTGGCGCGGGTTGGGCTGACGCGGCTTCCTCATAGAAGGCCCGAAGGTCGTCGCAGGCCAGCTTCAGCCACGCCGCCGCGCCGGCCCCGGCCGGGATCGCCTCGGCATCGCCCGCCACGAATGCGCACAGCCGTCGGCCCACCGAGGCGATGTCCTGCGCACTCAGGCCCACCGCCGATCCACCGCGCCGACGCGCCGCGAGATCCTGCCAGGGCTGCAGCTGCGAGATCTCGTCGTGCAGCGCGCGCTCACGCGCCGCGGGGCTGCCGGGATCGGGCGCGGCCCTCACGAAACTCACCGGGCAGACCAGCGTCTCGTCGGCCTCGTCGGACGCGCGTCCGGGCGGGTCCGCGGGGGCGTCCCGCGGGAAATCACGCAACAGCACCGGTCCCTGCCGGCTCTCGAATAGACCGAGCAAGCCGCGCAGCACCTCGCGCTGGAACGACGGATCGTCGGGCACACCCAGCGGGCGGCCGAGCATGAAGGGCACCCACAAGGCCCGCGGCGGGCGCATCGCCTCGCTGTGCTCGCGAACCAGGCTGATGCCGGCGGTGGGGATGCCTTCCGACTCCAGGTAGTGACCGATGGCGCTCACGGCGCACGTGCAGTTCGGTCAGACCGGCAGCAGGATCGCGGCGTCGACGTGGTCCCGATGCAATAGCTCCGCCAGTTCGCGTGCCTTCGGTTCGAACACGGTCGATGGGAACGGGGCGCCCATGAAGCTGTAGTGGAAGTCGGCCACCGATCCGATCGTCCCGTCGGCCTCGAGTTCGCGCAGCCGATCGATCGGGAACACCAGGTTCGCGTCGCGCCGAAAGCCGGTGCGATCGAAGTTCACCGAGACGTGGCTCATCGTCAGTTCGCCGGCCGGGGTTGCTTTCGGGATGACCCGGTAGTCGGTCGCGCCCGCGCCGATCGGAAACGGACGATCGCCGCGACGGTGCAGTCCGGCCGTGCTGACGATCGCGACCCGTCGCCGGGTCAGGGGCGGCCCCTCGACCCAGGGCTCGGCGTCGAAGCGCGGGGCCTTGCGCGCCAGCTCGCGCAGGTGTTCGGTCTCCCAATCGGGCAGATCGGCCAGTCTTGCCATCGGTGTCCTCGTCGGTGGGTTCGGCGGTCGGTAGCGCTCGACGCCCGAGGCGACGACCGTTGGTCGCATCCACGGGCCCGGCGGACCGAGGACGGGTCGCACCGCCGCACGCGAAACGCCGCCCTCGGGTATAGTGCGTCCCGCGACGGTGAATCACCAGTCTTTTTCGTCGCAGTCCTCGGCCTCCGCGTCCGGCGCCCGCTTCTCCGGTGGCGCACCCTCCGCAGCCCTCGACCCACCCCGACCTTAGTCGTCTGCCTGACTGGTGCCGCCGGGCACTGCCCACGCGTGCCGCCATCCCTGCGATCGGCGCTCGCGATGCGGACGGTCGACGCCGCTCCTCTTCAAGAGGCGACATGTCCTTTGCTTCCCTCGGGCTCTGCGAGCCCCTCGTCCGCGCCGTCAACGAGTGCGGTTACACCGAACCCACGCCGATCCAGCTGCAGGCCATCCCGGCCGTGCTCAAGGGCGGCGACCTGCTGGCCGCGGCACAGACCGGCACCGGCAAGACCGCCGGCTTCACGCTGCCCATCCTCCAACGCCTGGAGCTCGCCCCGCGCGGCAAGCTGCCCAACGGGCGCTTTCCCGTCCGGGTGCTGGTCCTGACCCCCACCCGCGAACTCGCCGCGCAGGTGCACGAGAGCGTGCGCGACTACGGTCGCCACCTGTCGCACACCTCGGCCTGCGTGTTCGGCGGCGTGAACATCAACCCGCAGATCGCGCAACTGCGCGGTCGCGTCGACATCCTGGTGGCCACGCCCGGCCGGCTGCTCGACCACGTCGGTCAGCGCACCGTGGACCTCTCCCACGTGGAGATCCTGGTGCTCGACGAGGCCGATCGCATGCTCGACATGGGCTTCATCCACGACATCAAGAAGGTGCTGCGCCTGTTGCCGGCCAAGCGCCAGAACCTGCTGTTCTCCGCCACGTTCTCCGACGAGATCCGCGGCCTGGCGCACGGCCTGCTCGACAACCCGGCCACCGTCGAGGTGGCACGCCGCAACGCGCCCGCCGAGGCGGTGGACCAGTCGGTGATCGAATGCGAGAAGGGCGCCAAGCGCGCGGTGCTCTCGCACCTGATCCGCACCCGCCAGTGGTTCCAGGTGCTGGTCTTCACCCGCACCAAGCACGGCGCGAACCGCTTGGCCGAGCAGCTCACCAAGGACGGCATCGAATCGCTCGCGATCCACGGCAACAAGAGCCAGAACGCCCGCACCCGCGCGCTCTCGCAGTTCAAGGACGGCTCGCTGCAGGTCCTGGTGGCCACCGACATCGCCGCACGCGGCCTGGACATCGAGGAGCTGCCGCAGGTCGTGAACTACGAGCTGCCCAACGTGCCGGAAGACTACGTGCACCGGATCGGCCGCACCGGCCGTGCCGGCGCCAGTGGCAAGGCGCTGTCGCTGGTGGCCAACGACGAACGCGGCCTGCTGCAGGACATCGAGCGGCTGCTCAAGCGCAAGCTGCCCCGCGAGACCCTCGACGATTTCGACATGGCCGCGGCCAATGCCGCCGCGCGCCAGGCCGGTGCCGAGCGCGACGAGCGTGAGGAACGCGGCTTCGGCGGACGCGGTGGACGCGGTCAACCGGGTCGCCGGGGCGGCGAGCCCCGCAGCGGCGATCGGGCGCGCGCGTCCTCGCCGGCAGCGCCACGCGCACCGGCCGCACCGCGTGTCGCGGCCCCCGGTGGGTCGGCCGCGCCGGCGGGCGCCCGCGGACCCCGTCCGGCGGGCGCGGCGGCCGGCAACGGCGGCGGCGGCACGTCCCGTGGCAGCCGCGGCGGTCGAGGCGGCCGTGGCGGTTCGGGACGTGGCGACGACGCCGCGCGCGGCCCGCGCGCGGGCGCCCCGGGAACGGGCAGCCCGGCGCAGGCCCACGCCGCGCCGATGCGCCCCGCAACCGCGCCCGCCGCGCGTGCCGCCGACACGTCCGCGCCCCGTGAGCCCTCGTCGACGGCGCCCGCCGCGGCCAGCGCGCCCAAGCGCCCCGCCGGCGGCCTGGGCGCCGCGCTGATGTCGGTGATCACCCGCCCCTTCGGTCGCTGATCCCCGTCGCACGACACGCCCGGTCCGATCGTGGACCCGGGCGTGCCGTCCGGAACCGGCGCGGTGTCGAATCCGCCACCGGTCCCCGGGCACCCCGCGTGCCCGTGAGAAAATCGCGTCATGACGCCTGACCTCGACGAACTCAACCGCAAGTACGTGAGCCGTACGCCGCACATGCGCGAGATCGGCATGCGCGTCACCGAGATCGCGCCCTCGCGCGGACGCATGGTGCTGCCGGCCAATCCGCAGTGGCTGGGCGACCCGGCACGCGGCCTGCTGCACACCGGCCCGCTCACCGTGCTGGCCGATTCGGCCTGCGGCCTGGCCGTGGGCACCGCGATCGACCGGCGCGTGCCCTATGCCACCCTCGACCTGCGCATGGACTACCTGCGCCCGGCCGGCCCCCAGCACGACGTGCACTGCGAAGCCGAGTGCTACCGGCTCACCCGCAGCATCGCGTTCATCCGGGCCGATGTCTGGCAGTCCGACCGCTCGCAGCCGATCGCCACCGCGCAGGCCGCGTTCATGCTGTCCACGCCGGCCGGCACGCGTCCGCCCAAGCCCGGCGGCATCGCCGCGCCGAGCCCGGCCGAGTCCGATCGAAGCGTCGCGAGCTGGCAGGCGCCGGCGCACAGCGATCCGGTGCTGCCCGACACGCCCGTGCCCTACATGCAGTACCTCGGCCTGCGCGAGTCGATCGTCGACGGCCAGCCGCTGTACCGGATGCCCTACCAGGAGCGCCTGATCGGCAATCCGCGGCTGCCGGCGATCCACGGCGGGGTCATCGCCGGGTTCGCCGAAAGCGCGGCCACGCTGCACCTGGTGCACACGCTCAAGGGCGACAAGCTGCCCAAGGCGATCGACTTCTCGGTGGACTACCTGCGCGCGGGCCGGCCGGAAGAGACCTTCGCGAGCTGCGACGTGGTGCGCCTGGGCTCGCGCGTGGCGGCGGTGCAGGTGCGCTGCTGGCAGCGCAGCCCCGACTACCCGATCACCGTGTCGCGCGGCCACTTCCTGCTGGCCGAGCCCGACGCCTGAGTCGCGTCAGGCCAGCGAGATCGCTTCCCGCACCCGGGCGAGCACCTCGGCCGGGGCCAGCGGCCGGCTCAGGTGATAGCCCTGGGCGTAGCGGCACCCGAGCGATTGCAGCACCGCGAGCTGCGCGGCGCTCTCCACCCCCTCGGCCACGCTCGCCCGCCCGAGGTTATCGAGCAGGGTCAGGGTGGCCTGCACCAGCGCGAGCACGTCCGCGTTCGACTCCAGCTCGTTCAGGAACGACCGGTCGATCTTGATCGTGTCGAACGGAAAATCGCGCAGGCACCCGAGCGACGAGGTGCCGGTGCCGAAGTCGTCCATCGCCAGACGCACGCCGAGTTCGCGCAGCTCGTTCATCAGCCGGCGCGCGGCGATCGGGTCCCTCATCACCTCGCGCTCGGTCACCTCGAGCTGCAGGCACTGCGCGGGCATGCCGGTGGTGGCGAGCACATCGAGCAGCAGGTCGCGCAGCGTCTCGGCCGGCGACATCTGCACGCGTGACAGGTTCACGCTGATCGCGGCCGGCGCGGCCTGCGGGTCGGCCGCGCGCCAGGCCATGAACTGCCGGCAGGCTTCGCGGATCGTCCACTCGCCCAGCGGCAGGATCAGCCCCGAGTCCTCGGCGATCGGGATGAACTCCGCCGGCGAGACCACGCCCAGTTGCGGGTGCTGCCAGCGGGCCAGGGCCTCGACCGAGACGATCGCGCCGCTGTCCAGATCGACGATCGGCTGGTACACCAGCGACAGCTGGGACGTGCCGATCGCATGCCGCAGACAGGTCTCCACCTCGTGCCGGCGGGTGAGGCGAAGGTGCATCTGCGGATTGAAGACCACCGCGCGTCCGCGACCCGCGTGCTTGGCCTCGTACATCGCGATGTCGGCATCGCGCAGCAGCGCGTCGGCGCTCGGCGTGTGTTCGTCGCCCAGCACGATGCCGATGCTGGCGGTGGAGTGGATCTCGTGGCCGTTGACCGAGTAGGTTCGCGAGAGCACGTCGAGCAGCCGGCGCGCGACGGCCTGCGCCGCGTCCAGGTCACCGGCATCGGACAGCAACAGCACGAACTCGTCGCCGCCGAGCCGCGCGACCAGGTTGCCACCGCCCGGGCCGGCGAAGTCGCTGGCCCGCAGCGTGCGTCGCAGCCGCTCGGCGATCTGGCACAGCAGCGCGTCACCGACCGGATGGCCGAGCGTGTCGTTGATCATCTTGAACCGGTCGAAGTCCAGGAACAGCACGCTGAAGCGCCGCTCCGGGTGATGCCGCGCCTGGCGCACCACCTGGTCGAGCCGTTCGACGAGCGCGGTCCGGTTGGCCAGGCCGGTGAGGCGGTCGGTGCGCGCGGCGGCCTCGAGCGCGGCCTCCATCGTCTTGCGCTGCGTGATGTCCTGGACGATCGACCAGACCAGCGTGCGCCCGTCGTAGTCGCGGATCGACAAACCGCTCACCAGCACCGGCACACGCGTGCCGTCGCGCCGGATCATCTGCTTCTCGTAAGGGCCATACCGTCCCTGCTCGCGCAGCGCCATCACCTGCGCGCGCTCCTGCGCGCGGTACGACACCGGCGTGACCGCCCAGTAGTCGAGCGATTCGATCTGCTCGCGCGTGTAGTCGAGCATCGTCAGCAGGGCCTGGTTGCAGTCGACGAGCGCGCCATCGTCCAGGCGGGTCAGCACGATGCCCACCGGTGCCAGGTCGAACAGGCTCTGCAGCTTGAACTGGCTCGTCTGCAGCTCGTGTTGCGCGCGCTTGAGCGCGGTGACGTCGGAGCGCACACCGACAGTGAGCCCGTCGGCCGTGCGGCGCTCACGGATCTGCAGCCATCGATCGCCATCGAGCTGGACCAGCGTGTCGGTGTCGGTCTCCCGGTGGGTGCGAAGCCGTCCCTGGACCCAGGCTTCCTGGGTCTGCGGCGAGTCCCCGGCCTGCGGGTACTGGCCGTGGGCGACGCCGTAACGCACGATCGCCTCGAAGGTCGTCCCGGTCGTGAGCGAGGGCGCCGAACGCGCGTACAGCTGCCGGAACGCCGAGTTGCAGGTGACCAGGCGATCGTCCTCGTCGTAGATCACGAAGCCGGCAGGAAAGGCCTCGATCGCCTCGGCGAGCATCGCCCGCTGGCGCGCCCGGACCCGGGCCTGCTCGGTGACGTCGAGCAACAGGACCACGAAGCCAGTCAACCGGCCATCGGGCTCGCGTGCCGGCCCGAGACTCAGGTCGATCGTGAGCCGACGCCCGTCGGAGGCGATCAGCGGACACTCCCATCGGGCCCCTCGGCCCTCGGCCAGCGCCGCGCCCAGCCGCTCGAGCCCCTCGTCGTCCACGCCGTGCGCGCCCAGCCAGGCGATCAGGTCCTGCCCCACCACCGCGTCCGATGTCAGACCGACCAGGGTCTCGACGCCCGCATTGGTCCAGTTCAGACGCCCCGTCGGATCGCAGGTCGCGACGGCGCGGGACGCATCACCCACCAGCCCGGTCAGCAGCAGGCGCTGCACCGCCTCGTCGGTGGATGGATGGCGTGACACGGTGGGTTCTCGCGGGCCGGCCCGGCGCTCAGGCGCTCAGGCGCCCAGGCTGCCGGCCACCGCGGCCAGGGCCTCGGGCAGGCGTTGCGCGATGCCACGCACCTCGGGATCGTCGGGGTCGAGCCCCGGCAGCGGCCACGCGACAGCGGCGGCGTCGGCGCTCAAGGCGAGCTCCGCCTCGATCGCCAGGCCGGCACCGGCCTGCCAGGCCAGGGATTCCGCGGCCGCGACGATGGCCGTCCAACTGTCGCCTGCGCCCGCGCCGACCGGGTCGTGGTGGTGGCGCGTGGCGGCGACCAGCCGTGCCGGCAGGTTCCACTCGGCGAAGGCCTGTGCCGCGCACTCGCCGTGCAGACGCAGCAGCGCCGGATCGCGACGCCCGGGGGCCAGACGCTGCAACAGCAGGTAGCCGAGATCGTGGAGCAGCCCGGCCATGAAGATCTCGCAGCCGCGCTCGGGATCGATGCGCTGCGCCAGCTCCTTGGCGGCGATCGCGGTGGCCAGGCTGTGCCGCATCAGCTCGGGCCCCGACACCAGCGCCACGCGCCCCGGCGCGGCCAGCCCGCGGTCCAGACAGGCGACACTCGCGACGGCGCGGACCACGTCCAGGCCCAGCGTGAGAATCGCCCGCTCCACCGAATCGATCTGCCCGGATCGGCCGTAATAGGCCGAGTTCGCGACCTTCAGCACGCGAAGCGCGATGCCCGGGGCGGCGTTGATCGCCTTGACCACCACCGACATCTCGACCTCGGGATCGGCCAGCGCACGCATCGCCGTGACCGCGAACCCGCCGCCGTCGGCCATCGCGCGCGCGGCCGAACGCAGCGCCAGTGGGGTCCAGGGCAGGGCCGGGTCGGCGCGGGAGACCCGGGAGTCTTCGGGGTGCATCGGCGTGACGGGTGCGGGAAAACCGCACCGGGATTGACAGATATCCGACGATAGCCCCGGGCGCCGGGGCGGCATCGTCGGAAATGACCGGGGTTTCCGGCCCAGGCGCGGGCCGGGACGACGGTCAGGGCGCCGGCGTGAACAGGTTGCGTCCGTCGGGTGCCCGGGTGACCGTGCCCGGCCGGCCGAGGCTCTCGCGGTTCTGCAGGTCCCACATCACCGCCGGATCGGGCGGGGTGTTCGCCAGGAAGCGCTCGCCGGTGGCCTCCAGGCGACCAAAGACCAGCGCGTAGTCGGGCCCCTGGCGTCCGTGCATCACGGTGTAGGTCTCGACCCGGGCCGCGCCGCTGGGCGTCTGGGTGAAGGGCGCCTTGGGCAACGCGTCCAGTCGCGCCTGCAGCACACCCGGGGCCTCGCGCGACCAGCGCCCCTTCACCGGCGTGGTCGAGTAGATGCCGAAGGAGTGCTTGGTGACGTAGTTGCCGTTGGCGGTGACCAGGCCGAAGCTGCCGGGACGCGAGCGCACCTTGCGCAGCATCTCGGAGATGGAATGCGTGACGTAGTTGTTGCCGGGGCCCCCGAAGAAGGGCAGGCCGCCGGTGACGGTGAGGCCGCGCGGGTCGTCCTCGGCCAGGCCCATCTCCTGGCAACCGATCTCCACCGCCGAAGCGAAGCAGCTGTACAGGTCGAGGAAGGTGAAATCCTCCAGCCGTTTGCCGGCCATCGACAACGCCAGCCGCGAGGCCTCGCGGATCGCCGGCGACGAATGGAAATCGATCCGGTCCGACACGTACCAGTGATCGTGCCCATCGGCACAGCCGTGCAGGAAGACCCAGCGGTCCTCGGGCACGCCGAGCTCGCGCGCGGTCTTCACCGAGGTCATCACCACCGCGGCGGCCTGGTCGATGAAGGCGTTGGAGTTCAGGTAGCGCGGGTAAGGGAAACCGATCCAGCGATTCTCGGCATCGACCGTGATCAGGCGCTCGGGCGTGAAGCCCTCGCGGCGGGTCGCCAGCGGGTTGGCGGCGGCCACCTTCGCGAAGCCGGCCATCAGACGCCCCATCGCGGCCATGTGCTCGTCGATGCCGCGACCGCGCGCCCCGCGGATCGCGTTCTCGAACAGCGGATACATGCTGATCGCCGCGCGCAGGTTGTGCTGGTCCTCGTGGTCGTTCCATCCGCGGCGCGGGTCGCCGATCAGCTCCGGCTGCCCGCCCGGGTCTTCCGCCCAGGACACCGGCTGGTCGGAGCGCTCGACCGCGTACTGCGTGCGCAGCGCCTCGCCGCCACAGAGCAGCGCGCCCTTCATTTCGCCCCGCGAGATCTGCTCGGCGAAGCTGTTGACGAGGTACTGCGGCATGTTGCCGCCGTTCCAGGTGTAGATCAGGCGCCCGGCCGACAGGCCCAGGCGGTTCGCGACGCTGCGCGGCGGGTTGCTCGAGCCCCCCAGCTTGGTCGCGAAGCGGTGCGAGGTGTCGGCGAACGAGCGCAGCATCGCGACGGTGTCGATCGCCTCGGCGATGCGCGGCGCGCCGGTGTCGGCGAAGGCCGCGCGGCTGGCCTGCGCGATCAGGTCGTAGGGCGAGCGCCCGAGCGTCGCCGGGGTGTCCAGGTCGGTGATGTCCCCGCAGCCCACCAGCACGGGCATGCGATCGTCGAGGTCGGCCATGTCAGCTCCATCGGGAGTACGCGCAAGGCGCCTACGATAACCGCTGCGCACGCCCCGCCCGGCGCCGGCGATTCGATTTTGCGCGCCCGGCCCCACCCCCGGCCCGCGACTCCGGGAACGGGCCTGCCGCGTACCGGTTCGCGGAACGACGGGGTGCGATCAGATCGGCTGCGTGCGGGTGTTCAGCCAGGCCAGCGCATCGCCGCCCAGCCGCGGCGCGAGCCGCTCGCGCACGGTGGCGTGATAGGCGTTGAGCCAGTCGATCTCGTCGGCGCGCAGCAGCGAGCGATCGATGCAGCGCGTGTCGATCGGGCACAGCGTCAGCGTCTCGAAGCCCAGCATCTCGCCGAAGGGATTGCCCTGCGGACCGTCCTCGGGCGTGCGCGCCGGCACGTTGAGCACCAGGTTCTCGATCCGGATGCCCCACTGCCCGGGCCGGTACAGCCCCGGCTCGACCGAGGTGATCATGCCGGGCTGCATCGCCATCGTCGGCTCGGGGATCGCCTTGCTGATGCTCTGCGGCCCCTCGTGCACCGCCAGGAAGTAGCCCACGCCGTGGCCGGTGCCGTGGCCGAAATCCAGGCCCTGCGCCCAGAGCGGCGCGCGCGCGATCGCGTCGAGCATCGGCGCGAGCGTGCCGCGCGGAAACAGCGTGCGCGACAGCGCCATCGTGCCCTTGAGCACCAGCGTGTAGTCGCGCTTCATCGCCTCCGACACCGTGCCGATCGGCCAGACGCGGGTGATGTCGGTGGTGCCGCCCAGGTACTGCGCGCCGGAATCGATCAGCAGCAGCCCGTCGCCGGTGATCAGCGCCTCGCTGCCGGCCTCGGCGCGGTAGTGCGGCATCGCGCCGTTGGCGTTGAACCCGGCGATCACCGGAAAGCTCAGGCCGACGAAGCCCGGGCGCTTCGCGCGCTCGCCGGACAGACGCTCGTCGACCGTGATCTCGGTGATCCGCTCGCCGCGGGCCATCGCCTGCTCGAACCAGGCGTAGAACGCGCACATCGCCACGCCATCCTCGATCATCGCCTCGCGGATGAACGCGGCTTCGGCCTCGGTCTTTCGGCTCTTGGCCAGCGTGCTCGGGTTGATGCGCTCGACCAGTCGCACCGACGCGGGCACCCGCTCGCGCAGGCCGTGCGTGATGCGCCGGGGATCGACCAGCAGCACCGCGTCGGCGGGCAGCGCGGCCAGCGCCGCGCCGGCCTGGGCATAGGGGACCGGCACGATGCCGTCGGCCTTCAGCCGCGCGGCGAGCGGCGCGTCGATCTTGCCCTCGCCGACGAACAGGCGCGCGCCGGTCGGATCGATCAGCAGGTGCGCGAGGAACACCGGGTTGTAGTCGACGTCCGCGCCGCGCAGGTTGGTGATCCAGGCGATGTCGTCGACGGTGCTGACGAGGTGGTGCGAGGCACCGGCCTGCGCCATCGCCTCGCGCACCACGGCCAGCTTCTCGGCGCGCGACACCGCGGCGTGCGGCGCCGCGTGCTCGTACACCCGCGCCACCGGCAGCCCGGGGCGGTCGGACCAGACGGTCTGCAGCAGATCGACGTCGGTGCGAACGCCAATGCCCGCGCGCTCGAGCTCGGTGCGCAGCTGCTGGGCCGCCGCCAGACCGAGCACCTCGCCGTCGACGACCAGCGTGCCGCCGCGCGCGACCTCGCGCACGATCCATTCGATGTGGTGCGTCGCCGCGCCGCTGGTGATGCGCACCAGGTCGATGCCGCTGCCCGCGAGCTGCCGCTCGGCCTGTTCCCAATAGCGGCTGTCGGCGAACAGCGCCGCGCGCTCGCGGGTGACCACCAGCGTGCCCATCGACCCGGTGAAGCCCGACAGCCAGACCCGGCCCTGCCAGCGCTCGGGCAGGTACTCGGAGAGGTGCGGGTCGCTGGAGGGCACGAGCAGGGCCTGCCAGCCGTGCTGCTGCAGGGCCTCGCGAAGGCGGGCCAGGCGAAGGGGAACGGGATTCGTGCGGGTGTCCATGCGGGGCTCCGTGACGGCTGGGCGCGATGCGGACCGCGCCGCGCCAGCCCCGATTCTAGTGCCGTCCTCAGGCCGGCCGATCGAGTCCGAGCACCAGGCTCGCGCCTTTTTCGCCGATCAGGATCGCGGCCGCGTTCGTGTTCGTGGACACCATGCGCGGCATCACCGAGGCGTCGATCACCCGCAGCCGCTCGACCCCGCGGACCCTCAGCCGCTCGTCGACCACCGAACGCGCATCGCCCCCCATCCGGCAGGTGCCCGAGGCATGGAACACCGTGCCGCCCTTGTGCCGGGCGAATTCGGCGAGCGAGGCGTCGTCTCGCACCGCCTGGCCCGGCAGGTACTCGTCGTCGGTCTTCAACTCGCGAAAGGCCGGCTGCGCCACGATCTCGCGCAGGATCTTCAGCCCCGCCACCACCACCTTCACGTCGAGGTCGCGCGTGAGGTAGCCGGTGACGATGCGCGGCGGTGCCAGCGGATCGGCCGATCGCAGCCCCACCGTGCCGCTGCTCTCGGGCCGGCACTGCGCGGCCGAGGCCGAGAAGCCGGAGAACCGGTGCAGGGGGTCACCGGGCTTGTCCACCGACAGGGGCATCACGTTGAAGAGCACGTCCGGCCGGCCACCGGTCGCGTGCTCGGTGGCCACCAGGCCGCCGACCTGCCCGGCCCCCACGGTGAGCGGGCCGCGCTGCGCGAAGAGCCACTGCGCGCCCATCCGCGCCAGCCCCCAGGGACTGCGCACCTCGTCGTTCAGCGAGATCGGCCGCTTCAGGCGCACGATCACCCGCGCCTGGTAGTGGTCCTGCAGGTTCTCGCCCACCTCCGGCGCATCGACCACCACCGGAATGCCATGCTCGCGCAGCATCGCCGCCGGGCCGATGCCCGAGAGCTGCAGCAGTTGCGGCGACTGCAGCGCGCCCGCGGCGAGCAGCACCTCGCGATCGGCACGGGCCTGGCGGACCTGGCCATCGGCCAGCCACGCCACACCGACCGCGGCCCCGCCCTCGATCAGCACCCGCGTGACCCGCACCCCGGTGAGCACCGTGAGGTTCGGCCGGTGACGCACCGGGTGCAGGAAGGCGGTGGCGGCGCTCGAGCGCCAGTGGCCGCTCAGCGTGAGCTGGTAACGGCCCAGGCCACCATCGCGCTCGCCGTTGAAGTCGTCGGTGGCCGGAAAGCCCGCCTGGGCCCCCGCGCGCAACCAGGCCTCGCAGCAGGGGTGGTCGTTTCGCAGGTCGCTCACCCCGAGCTCGCCCATGGCGCCGTGGTACGCGTTCTCGCCCCCCTGGTAGCGCTCGGAGCGCTTGAAGTAGGGCAGCAGCTCCCGGTAGCTCCAGCCGGTGGCGCCCAGCCGGGCCCAGTCGTCGAAGTCGGCGCGCTGGCCCCGGATGTAGAGCAACCCGTTGATCGAGGACGACCCGCCCAGCACGCGGCCGCGCGGCCAGACAATGGCGCGGTGGCCGGTCTCGGCCTGCGGCTCGGTGGCGAACTGCCAGGAGACCCGCGGATCGGTCATCGTGCGGAAATAGCCGATCGGCAGCCGGATCCAGGGCCGCCGATCGCTGCCGCCCGCCTCCAGCAGCAGCACCCGGCAGTGCGGATCGGCGCTCAGCCGGTTGGCCAGCACGCAGCCGGCCGAGCCGGCCCCGACGATGATGTAGTCCCAGGTGGTGCTCATGCTGGCCTGACCGTGGTCGCGATGGCCGCCGCCGGGGCCGAGCCCGCGCTCACGCCTTCACCACGTCCAGGTAGGGCTTCGGGTCGAAGTACTGCGACGCGGGAACCGGGTTGCTGATATTGGCCGCCTGCACGAAGAAGTCGGTGACCTGCTGCAGCCACTTGGTGACGGTGCCGTCGGCGTACTTCGCGCGCCACTCGGCCGAGGTGAAGTACTTCGAGGCCTTGAACTGCTCCTTCAGGTCGGGCAAGGGCACCTGCGGGTACTGGCTCTTCTGCAGCGACTCGAGGGCGGCGTCGGTCTTCGAGAGCAGGTGGTCGTTGGCCTCGGCCCAGCCGCGCACCACCTGCGCGATGACCGGGCGGTTCTTCTCGTAGTAGTCGTTGCGGGTCGCCCAGCCGCCGACGATCGCCGCCTGCGGGTAGAAGGCCGAGGCATCGACCAGCTTGCGGGCGCTGGGCAGCTTCTGGCGCACCGTGACGTCGAAGGGCACCCACAGCGCGACCGCGGGCACCGCCCCGGAGATGAACGAGGTGACCGCCTCGGCCATGCGCTGGTTCACGATCTGCACGTCCTTCGTCGGGTCGAGCTTCGCGCCACGCAGCGCCTTGTCCAGGAACACGTGCGCGGTGGTGCCGGTGGTGGTGGAGATCTTCTGGCCCTTCAGGTCGGCCACCGACTTGATGTCCTCGCGGACCCAGAGCTGCGCGGTGGCGTATTCGATGTTGTTGATCAGGAAGACCTTGCCCTGGCCGCGCGCCGGGAAGTTCGAGACCACCGCCCCGGTGGAGAGCATGTCGAGGCTGCCGCCGATCATCGCCTGGAAGAGTTCCAGGCCGGTGGTGAACTGGATCAGTTCGAGCTCCAGGCCCTGACGGGCGAAGGAGCCGATCTGCTGGCCGGTCCAGATCTGGCCATCGACCGCGGGGGTGTGCAGGTAGCCCACCTTCACCTTCGTGCGGCTCTGTGCGATCGCCGGGAAACCGGTCCCCGCCAGGACCCCCAGGGTGGCCGATTGGATCAGGGTGCGGCGTTGCGGGTTCGTCGTCATGTGGCTGTCTCCTCGGGCGCCCGTCGGGGCGGTGGGTCGGCCCTCGGGCCTGCAGCGGCCGTTCGGGCTGGGTTCGTGCGACACCGCATCCTCTGCGGCGGGTCGCGTCGGATCATGGGAACGGCGTCAATCGGACAGCCGCACCGTCTGGCGCGCCTGCTCGGCGTACTCCTGCATCACCAGGTCGCGGATGTGCGCGCGCAGTTCGCCGAAGCGCGGGTCCTCGTGCAGCTTCCCGGCGCGCGGATAGCCGAAGGGCAGGTCGATCACCTCGCGCACGCGCGCCGGCCGCGCGGTGACCACCACGATGCGCGAGGACAGGTAGATGGCCTCCTCCACCGAGTGGGTGATCAGCATCACCGTCTTGCCCTCGGCCTGCAGCACCTGCAACAGCAGGTCCTGCATCGCGCTGCGGGTCTGCGCATCGAGCGCGCCGAAGGGCTCGTCCATCAGCAGGAACTGCGGCTTGACCGCGTAGGCCCGCGCGATCGCCAGGCGCTGGCGCATGCCGCCCGACAGGTGCTTCGGGTGGTGATCGGCGAAGTCGCGCAGGCCCATCAGCGCCATGTAGCGCTCGACGATGGCCTCGCGCTCGCGCGCATCGACCCGGCTGGCCGCCAGCGTCAGGCCGAACCCAATGTTCTGGCGCACCGTCAGCCACGGGAACACGCCGTATTCCTGGAAGATCACGCCACGCTCGGGGCCCGGACCGGCGATCGGCGCGCCATCGAGCGTGACCGAGCCGCGCGTGGGCTGCACGAAACCCGCGACCAGGTTCATCAGCGTCGTCTTGCCGCAGCCGGAGGGCCCGATCACCGAGACGAATTCGCCCTGGCGGATGTCCAGCGACACCCGATCGATGACGGTCATCGGCCCGGCCGCGCCGGGGAAGGCCACCGACACGTCGTCGAAGCGCAGGCGAACCGGTGCGTCGCTCATGCGATGCGGTCCTGCCAGGCCACGAGCCGGCGGGTGAGCAGGCGCAGCGCGAGATCCATCACCAGCGCGATGAAGCCGATGCAGATGATGCCCACGTAAATGATGTCGAGCTGGAAGAACGACGAGGCGTTCTGGATCATCGCGCCCAGGCCCTGCTGCGCGGCGATCAGCTCGGAGGCCACCAGCGTCGCCCAGGCCACGCCCAGCGCCACCCGCACCGCGGTGAGCAGGTGCGGCACGGTGAGCGGCACGATCACCCGGCGGAAGATCTCCGCGTCGGTGGCGCCCAGCGTGCGCGCGACCCGCACGTACAGCGGGCTGATCTGCGCGATGCCCTCGTACATCACGATCACCCCGGCGAAGAAGGACGCGTAGAAGAGGATGGCGATCTTCGCGGCCTCGCCGATGCCCAGGTAGACGATCACCAGCGGGATCAGCGCGATCGGGGGCAGCGCGCGAAAGAAATTGATCACCGGATCGATGAAGCGGCGCAGCCCCTGGTACCAGCCGAGCAGGAAGCCCACCGGCACGGCCAGCGCCACGCCCAGCGTGACGCCCAGGAACACGCGTTGCGTGGACATCAGGATGTCGGTGACCAGTCGCTGGCCGAGCAGCTCCTGGAACTTCGCGGCCACCTGGTGCGGCGCGGGCACCAGTGCCGGGTTCACCCACCCGCTGGCGCGCACGCCGTACCATGCGAGCACGATCAGCAGCCAAGGCATCAGCACCAGGCCGACACGGGCGAGGCGGGAGCGGGCCCCCAGGGCACCGGTTGCAGCGGGAGACGGGTCGGCCATCGGCGGCTTGATCGAAGAGTGGGATAAACATACTATCGACCATACCTTTGGTCAATCCAGGCATGAGCGTCGCCTTCACCGAGAGCCCCATCCCGCGCTACCTGCAGATCGCCGACCTGATGCGCCAGCGCATCGCGCGCGGGCAGTGGGCGCAGGGTGACAAGCTGCCCTCGCTGGAAGCGCTGGTCGAGCAGTTCGGGGTGTCGCGCGTCACCGTGCGCCAGGCGATCGAACTGCTCTCGCGCGACGGCCTGGTCTCGCCGCAGCAGGGGCGTGGCACCTTCGTCACCGGCCGGCCACCCGACACCCGCTGGCTGAAGGTGCAGACCACGCTGGAAGAGCTCGCCCACGTCTATCGCGACACCCGGCCCGAGATCGTCAACATCCAGGAGTCGATCTCGCGCGCGCCGCTGCGCCCCGAAGACGGGCGGCCGGCCGAGCGCTACGTGGCCATGCGACGGGTGCACTCGCGCCAGGGCCAGCCCTATTGCGTGATCGACATCTACCTGGACGAGAAGGTGTTCCGCCGGCATCCGAAGCGTTTTCGCCAGGAGACGGTGATCCCGATCCTCACCGCGATGACCGAGGGCGGGGTGGCGCGCGCGCGGCAGGTGCTGACGATCGGCACCGCCGACATGGAGGTGGCCGGCCAGCTGCACATCCCGGTGAACGCGCCGGTGGCGCTGGTGCGCCGTGTGTTCACCGATGCGGCCGGGCGCGTGATCTACCTCGGCGAGGTCACCTACCGGGGCGACTTCATCCACCTCGAGATGGACCTCACGCCGTGAATGGTCCCCTTGCCGAAGGGACCGCCCCCCGCGCGGATCCCAACCCTGATGCCTTCCACTGACGGAGCCCCCGTGGCCGACCTCGACTGCTCACTGCGCCTGGCGCGCCTGGACGTGCACGTGCTGCGCTACCCGATCGACACGCCGGTGCGCACTTCGTTCGGCGTGATGACCGACCGGCCCGCGGTGCTGGTGCGCGCGGTGGACCACGACGGGGCCTCGGGCTGGGGCGAGGTCTGGTGCAACTTCCCGGCCTGTGGCGCCGAGCACCGCGGCCGTCTGGTGGAGACGGTGGTGGCGCCGCTGGCCACCACTGGCGTCTTCGCCTCGCCGCAGGCCTGTTTCGCGCACCTGCAGGCCGCCACGGCGGTGCTGGCGCTGCAGACCGGCGAGCACGGCCCGATCGCCCAAGCGATCGCGGGCGTGGACCTCGCGCTGTGGGACCTGGTCGCGAGGCGCGCGGGTCTGCCGCTGTGGCGCTTGCTCGGCGGCACGAGCGATGCGATCGGCGTGTACGCCAGCGGCATCAATCCGGACGCGCCCGAGCAGGTGGTGGCGCGCGAGCGCGCGCAGGGCCACCGCGCGTTCAAGCTGAAGATCGGCTTCGGCCGCGAACGCGACCTCGGCAACCTCGAGCGCCTGCGCGCGCAGATGCGGCCCGGCGAGGCGCTGATGGTCGACGCGAACCAGGCCTGGGACCTGGACGAGGCGCGCGAGATGCTCGCGGCGATGGCGGGCTTCGGCCTGGGCTGGATCGAGGAGCCCTTGCGCGCCGATCGCCCCTGGTCCGAGTGGCAGGCGCTCGACGGCCTGGCCGGCGCGCCGCTGGCCGCCGGCGAGAACGTCGCGGGCGAGCCGGCGTTCGAGGCGCTGATCGCCGCGCGCGCGGTGGGCGTGGTGCAGCCGGACATCGCGAAGTGGGGCGGCATCTCCGGCACCTGGCCGGTGGTGCGGCGGGTGCGCGACGCGGGGCTGCGCTACTGCCCGCACTTCCTGGGCGCGGGCGTGGGGCTGCTGCACTCGGCGCACCTGCTGGCGGCCGCCGGAGGCGACGGCATCCTCGAGATCGACTCGAACCCGAATCCGCTGCGCAGCCTCACCGGTGGGGCGACCGGCGCGGTGCACGAGGGCCGGGTGAGGCTGGGGCAGGCGCCGGGGATCGGCGAGGAGCCCACGATCGAGCGCCTGCGCGAGGCCTGCGCGCGGCGCTGAGCGTGGGTGGCGCGCCGGCGCCCCCCGGGCTCGTTCACCCCCTCTCAGCGCAGCGTCACCACCTTGACCGCGCCCTGCTCGGTCAATCCGAACCGCGCATCCGACCAGCCCGGCGGCCCGAACATCACCCGGGCGCCCACCGAGGCGCCCCAGGGTTCGGCGGGCAGGCCGAACCGGTTCATGTCGAGTTCGCCATTGCCGTTGCGGTCGTGAAAGAGGACGAGCGCATAGTCGCCCGGCGGCAGATCGGGAAACCGCACGGTGACCACCCCCGGCCTGGCCGGCGCGCGCGCCAACCGCACCGCCTGCCGGCGGAACTGCTTCTCGTCGTCGTAGAGCGCGAGCATCAGCTCGCCCACCGCGTCGCTCACCCCTTCGACGCGCACGGTGAGTTCGGCCGCCTGGCCGGGGATCGTGTGAAGCGCGCCGACCAGCAGCGCGACCATGGGGAATCGTGTCATCGAAAGCCTCGTCGGAAGGGCCGCCAAGGCCCGAGGCCGGCGATTGTGCGGCGGCACCGGACGCTTGCCGGCGCGCTGCGACGAACCCGGCCCGCCCGGGCGCGAACGGGCCCGCAGGCGGCGCGAACCGCGCCGTGAATCGTCGGGCGCGCGCCGAACCCGGATCCGGCGGAACTGGAAAATCGCGCACAGCGGCCCCGCGACGCATCTGGTACCTTCGCTGCGGCAGTGCAGCATCCGACGATCCTGGCCTGCCGGGTGCCCGCCTGGCCCGCGCCACACGGCACCGCCACCCTCCCCCGACCTGCCCGAGCCGCCGATGAATTCGATCGCCCCTGCCGACCTGGGCCTGCCGCCCGACGCCAACGAGGAACTGCTGCACGCCGATCACGACCTCGGCTGGGTGCTGCCCGCGCCCGAGCCGCGTGAACGCGTGCACACCCGCTCGATCGTGTGCCGCGGTTTTCGTCGCGCCGACGGCCTGTTCGACATCGAGGGGCGTTTCATCGACACCCGGCCCTTCGCCTACCGCAGCGAATCGCGCGGTGACGTCGACGCGGGCAGGGCACTGCACCACATGCAGGTGCGCCTGACGATCGACTCCGCGCGGGTGATCCGCGCCCTGGTCTCGGCGATGCCGGCCACGCCGCACTGGAGCTGCCCCGAGGTGAACGCGAATTTCCAGCGGCTGGTGGGCCTGTCGATCGCCAAGGGCTTCAAGCAGGCCCTGCGCGAGCGCCTGGGCGGCATCGATGGCTGCACCCACGTGATCGGCCTGCTCGAGGCGATGGCCGCGGCCGCGCTGCAGACCTTCTCGTCGAACACCCACGCGCCACGCCCGACGAACGAGCCGCGCCCGGTGCACGTCTGGAAGATCGATGCGCTGATCGACACCTGCTACGCGTATCGCCGCGACGGTCCGATGCTCGAGGAGCGCGCGCGCCGCGCGGCCGGCACCGGAGAGCGCTCGTGAGGCGCGATGCCTGGCGACAGCAGGCCGGGTCGTACCCGCTGGGCGGCGAGCTGCAACCGCGCTACATCGACGTCGACGTCTGGCAGCACCTGAACAACGCGGCGCTCACCTCGATGCACGGCGAGGCGGTGCAACAGGCGTTGCGCAGCGTCTTCGGCGCGCAGAGCTGGCGCACCGACCAGCCGGCCCGTGCCTGCCTGGGCCTGGCCACCGACTTCCTCGCCGAGGGTCACTACCCCGGGACGCTGTCCTGGGGCGCGAAGGTCTGCGACGTGTCGTCCGACGACGGTCTGAGGATCGCCACCGCGCTGTTCCAGCACGGCCGCTGCATCAGCCTGCACGAGGCGCGGGTCGGCGGCTGGGCCGACGGCCGGGCGGTGGGCCTGGGCGCCGCGGCACACGACGCGCTGCGTGCGGCGGCCATTCCCGGCGCCGACTCGCTTGCCCCCGATGCCGCGCCGGTGCGACACCATGCCGTTCCGCCCCGCTCGGCGTTTCCGTGGCACACCCGGGTGCTCGCGCGCTTCGCCGACAGCGATGCCCGACGGCTGGCGAGCGATCACTGGTTGTCGCGCAGCGCCGAGCAGTCGCGGGTGGAGTTCCTCGACCAGATCTTCTCGAGCGCGCCGCGGGGCCTGGGCGGCATGATGGTGGCGCACGTCGGACTGACCTGGTTGCGCCGCACCGCCCCGGCCGCGCAGTGCGAGATCGGCTGCGGCATCGCCCACCTCGGCGCGCGCTCGGTGGCGATGCGCGCGGCGATGCTCGAGGACGGCGAATGCGTGGCGGTCGCCGAGTCGGTGATGGTGGCGATCGACACTCGCAGCCGACGCAGCGTCGATCTGTCGGACGGCATGCGCCAGCGACTCGAACCGTGGCGAATGAGAACGGACATCGCCCCCACCTGACCCGCAGGTCTCGACGACACGCTCACCCGGCGCCGAAGCGCCCGTGCATCAGGTCAGGGTCGTTTCACCGCCTTCGGTTTGCCCAGAACGCCCACGCCCACCACCCGCAATTGGTGGCGTACCGCATAGGCGAGCGCCGCCTCGGTGACCTCGCCCAGGGACAGGCAAATGCCATCGTGCACGTCGTGCTTCTCGCGGGCGGCCTGCAGTGCCTGCAGCGTCTCCACCCCCAGCCGCGCGGCCTTCCAGCGTCGGCATGACAGCACCGCGGTGCGCCCGGCCTTCTCGAGCCGGAAATCCGCGCCGGGCTCACCCAGCTCGCTCACGGTGTAGCCCTGCGCCCGGTACCCTTCGACCACCTGCCGCGAGAACGCCTCCCAACTCAGCGCGCGCGCCTGATCGGCCGCGCGCTCGAGCGCTGCCTGGCTCGGCGCGCGCCACTGGCGCGAGGCCGCGATCACCGCGATCACCACGAAGGGCAGCGGAAAGAAGGCCGCGTAGATCGCCGGGATGAGCATCCGGGCCAGCAGGAACAGGCCCGCCGCCACCAGCAGGCTGACCCACCACGGCGAGCGAAGCAGGATGGCGAAGAGCGAGTTCTCCGCCATGCGCAGCGGCGGCCACTTCATCCGCGGCGCTCCGTCTCGTGGATCACGCTGGGCTCGCCGGTGCTGCCCCGGTTCACTCCCGGGCGCTGCGTCAGCACGTTGCCCGCGCCGGCGCCGAACAGCGCCAGGCCCTGCGCGATGCGTCCGCCGTCGGCCACCACCGTCTCGCCGGTCATGAAGGCGGCGTCGTCCGAGCACAGGAAGGCCACCACCGCCGCGATGTTCTCGGGCTGGCCGTGATCGGGCCAGGGTTGCGGCGGCAGTTGCGCCTGGATCTTCTCGGGCCGGCCGCGGTGCAGCAGCGGCGTCATGATCGTGCCCGGCGCGACGCTGTTCATCCGGATGCGGTGCTCGGCCAGCTCCACCGCGATGCTCCGGGTCATCGAGACCACCGCCGCCTTCGCGGCCGAGTAGGCGTGCGAGCCCGCGCCGCCCGACAGACCCGCGATCGACGCGGTGGCCACCAGGGCGCCCCCCTGGCCGTGCTCGCGGATCGCCCGCGAACAGTGCTTCACGCCGAGGAACACGCCACGCACCAGCACGTGGAAGGTGTAGTCCCAGTCCTCGACGCTGGTCTCGGCGATCGGTCCGAAGGCACCGCCCACCCCGGCGTTCAAGTAGGCGAGGTCGAGCCGGCCGAAGCGTGCGCGGGCCGCCTGCACCATCGCCGCGTTGTCCGCGTCCAGCGACACGTCGCCACGCACGGTGATCACCGCATCGCCCTGCCCCCTGTCCGCGGCGATCTGCGCGGTCTCATCGGCGGCCGCCGCGTTGTAGTCGGCCACGACGACGCGCGCGCCCTCGTCGAGGAAACGCAGCGCGGTGGCCCGGCCGATGCCGCTGCCGGCGCCGGTGATCAGGATGGTCTTGCCGTCGAAGCGCCGGGGCGCGTGGGGCGTGCTCAAGGGAAGGCTCCTCGTCTCGATTGATCGGGCGGCGAACGTCGCGACCACGATCGGCGCCGCCCGGCCCGGATCTTGCCAGTTCGGCGCGCTTCCGAGTCGGTTAGGATCGATCGCATCGGAACACACCCATCCCCAGTCGAGGAGAATTCCCATGGACGTCAAAGGCAAGGTCGCGGTCATCACCGGCGGCGCCAGCGGCATCGGCCGCGCCACCGCGCTGAAGTTCGCGGCCGAGGGCGCGGCCGGCGTGGTCGTCGCCGATCTGAACGAGGACGGCCTGAAGGCGGTGGCGCAGGCCACCGGTGGCCTCGCGGTGCGCTGCGACGTCAGCCGCGAGGCGGACATCCAGGCACTGGTGGCCGCGGCCGAGCAGCGCTACGGCCGCGTCGACATCTATTTCTCCAACGCCGGCATCGGCAACAGCCGTGGCATGGAAGCCGATGACGCGATGTGGGACAAGATGTGGAAGATCCACGGGATGGCTCACGTCTGGGCCGCGCGCGCGGTGGTCGACAAGATGATCGCGCGCGGCGAGGGCTACTTCCTGATCACCGCCTCGGCCGCGGGCCTGCTGAACATCGTCGAGTCGGCCGCGTACGGCGTCACGAAGCACGCGGCCGTGGCCTTCGCCGAGTGGCTGTCGATCGCCTACGGCCGTCAGGGCCTGCACGTGTCCTGCCTGTGTCCGCAGGCCGTGCGCACCGGCATGGTCCCGGGTGATGGCGGCTCGGCCGGCGGCGACGGCATCCTCAGCGCCGAGGCGGTCGCCGACGAGATCGTCAAGGTGATGGCCGCCGAGACCTTCCTGGTGCTGCCGCACCCCGAGGTGCTGCAGTACCTGCGCGGCAAGACCGCCGACTACGACCGCTGGCTGGGCGGCATGCAGAAGCTGTACCTGAAGGCGCAGTCGAAGGCGGGCTGATCCGTCCGCTCGCGCCGCGATCGCCGCTCGTCGTCCTCTTTCATCCGAAGTCTCGGGAGTCGCCATGAAGATCCAGACCTACAAGGCCAGCGCCGACATCGTCAGCTTCCTCAGCAGCGCCGGCAGCGCGACACCGACGGTGCGCAGCTTCACCGCCTCGCTGGTGTCGATCGACGCCGGGCCGCTGCGCATCGACATGGTGGGCACCGGCATGGACATCAACGGCACCACCGGGACCTGGAACGGCGGCACGGTGACCGAGATCCGGCTGTTCCAGGCGGGATCGCCGCTGCTCACGTTCTCGAACCTCTCGGTGGGCACCGCCCGGGGCAGCACGGTGGCCAGCACCTTGCAGACGGCACTGGGCAACACCGCCGGGGCCGACGAGTTCATCGGCTCGGACTTCCGCGACGACTGGCAGATGGGCGCGGGCAACGACGTCATCCGCACCGGCGCCGGCAACGACCTGCTCTGGGACCAGGGCGGCGACGACCAGCTCGACGGCGGCGCGGGCCTGGATGTCGTGGTCGCGACCGGCCCGAGCACCGGCTACTCGCTGGTGCTGGACAACTCCAAGCTCGGGGGCACGCTGCGCGACCTGCGCACCGGTTCGCCCGACGGCACCGACACGCTGGTCTCGATCGAGTACATCCAGTTCACCGACGGTTTCCTGTCGCTGCCCGCCTTCGGACTGGGCGCGCCGCGCGCCCCGGACGCGATCGGCACCCAGGTGTACCGCTTCGCCAAGACCGACAACGGTCAATACTTCTATTCGGGCAGCGCCGGCGAGCGTGACCTGATCATCGCGTCGATGCCCAACTTCCGCTACGAAGGCCCGGTCTACAACGCGCAGGACAACTGGGTGACGGGCTACGACCCGGTCTATCGCTTCGCGAACCTGAGCAACGGCGGCTACTTCTACACCGCGTCGGCCGACGAGCGCGACCTCGTCTTCTCCAACTACCCGCACTTCCGCTACGAGGGCGCCACGTTCTTCGTGCCCCACACCGCGGGCCCGGACACCGTGCCGGTCTACCGGCTGGCCAACACCAGCACCGGCGGCTACCTGTTCACCACCAGCGCCGCCGAGCGCAGCTTCGCGGTGTCGCTGGGCGTGTGGCGCGACGAGGGCGTGGCCTTTCCCGCGCCGCGCACGATCGCCACCGCGTTCGACGCCGAGCCCCTGGCGGGATCCGGCGAACCCTTGGCGCAGGATCCGGGTCCGGACGCCACCGCCGGTGCTCCGGCCCTGCTCGGCGAGATCTGGTCGCTCGGCTGACGAATCCACGCGGACCGGCCCGCGAAAACCGCCGTGGATTGGTTGGAATCGGACCTCGGCGTCCGCCCGCTGTGGTAGGGTCGATTCAGCCAATAACCCTGATTGCATGAGGGAGACCATGACCGTCGCAGAAGCCACGCCCGCACGGGCCGCCACCCAGACCGAACACTTCGACGTGCTGATCGTCGGCGCCGGGATCTCCGGTGTCGGCGGCGCCTACCACCTCACCCAGCAGTGCCCCGGCCGGTCGTTCGTGGTTCTCGAGACCCAGGGCACCTTCGGCGGCACCTGGACCACCCACAAGTACCCCGGCATCCGCTCGGACAGCGACCTCTACACCTTTGGCTACCGCTTCAAGCCCTGGACGAGCGCCCCGATCGCCACCGCCGAGGAAATCCTGAAGTACATGGGCGAGGTGATCCAGGAGAACGACCTCGCCCGCCACATCCGCTACCACCACCGGATCGACAGCGCGAGCTGGTCGGGCAAGGACAAGCGCTGGACGATCGAGGCCACGCGCACCGACACGAACCAGAAGGTGCGCATCACCTGCAACTTCCTCTGGATGTGCCAGGGCTATTACCGGCACTCCGAGGGCTACACGCCCGAGTGGAAGGGCATGGACCGCTTCAAGGGCCGGATCGTGCATCCGCAGACCTGGCCCGAGGACCTCGACTACACCGGCAAGCGCATGATCGTGATCGGCTCCGGTGCCACCGCGGCGACGCTGGTGCCGGCGGTCGCGGGCAAGGTCGCGCACGTCACGATGCTGCAGCGTTCGCCCACCTTCTTCGTCACCGGTCGCAATGCGAACGTGCTGGCCGACACGCTGCGCGAGCTGAAGATCGACGAGACCTGGATCCACGAGATCGTGCGCCGCAAGATCCTGCACGACCAGGCGGTGATCACCCGGCGCTCGTTCACCGAGCCCGAGAAGCTCAAGGAGGAGCTGCTGATGGGCGTGAAGGCCTATCTCGGCCCCGACTTCGACATCGCCACGCACTTCACGCCGAAGTACCGTCCCTGGCGCCAGCGCATCGCGTTCATCCCCGACGGCGACCTCTTCCAGGGCCTGAAGTCGGGCAAGGCCAGCGTGGTCACCGACGAGATCGACACCTTCACCGAGAAGGGCATCCTGCTGAAGTCGGGCAAGGAACTCGAGGCCGACATCATCGTGACGGCCACCGGCTTCAACCTGAACGTGATGGGCGACATCGCGTTCTCGGTCGATGGCAAGCCGGTGAACTTCGCCGACACCGTGGGCTACCTCGGCGCGATGTTCACCGGCGTGCCGAACATGGCCTGGGTGTTCGGCTACTTCCGTGCGAGCTGGACGCTGCGCACCGACATGATCGGCGACTTCGTCTGCCGTCTGCTGAACCACATGAAGGCCAAGGGCGCCTCGGTGGTGGTGCCGGAGCTGCGTCCGCACGAGAAGAACATGGCGCTGCAGCCGTGGGTGGACCCGGACAACTTCAACCCGGGCTATCTGATGCGCGGGCTGGCAATGCTGCCCAAGCAGGGCGATCACGCCCCGTGGACGCACACCCAGGACTACTGGTCCGAGAAGGACGAGATGCCCAAGGTGGACCTGGACGACGGCGCGCTGAAGTTCTCCTGAGCGCTGAGGGCACGCCAGGCGCCGCTGCCCGGCGTGCTCAGCGCGTCACCGCCTGCGCCAGCACCTGCGACACGATCGCCCCGGTGTCGGCGAGGTCGACCCGCACCGGCGCCGACCGGCCCGCGGCCCGCGGGTCGGGTGGCAGCGGCGCATCGCTGGCGATCGCGACGATGCCCGGCCACTCGGGCCACAGCGTGGGCCGGCCGGGCTGTGCCCGCCAGACCTCGAGCTTGGGGAAGCCGCCCTGCTTGAAGCCCTCGATCAGCACCAGATCGCAGCGCTGCATCCGGTCGAGCAGGTAATCGAGCGGGGGCTCGGGCGCACCGCGCAGTTCGTGCATCAGCGCCCAGCGCTCGTTGCCCAGCAGCAGCACCTCCTTGCAGCCGGACTCGCGCAGCCGGTAGGAGTCCTTGCCGGGTCGATCGATGTCGATCGCCTTGTGGCTGTGCTTGATCAGCGACACCACCAGCCCGCGCGCGCCGAGGGCTGGCACCAGGCGCTCGAGCAGCGTGGTCTTGCCCATGCCGGAGTGCCCGGCGATTCCGAAGACTTTCATGGGGCCGCATCATCGCCGGTTCGGGCCCCGGGGGCGAGACCCAGGTCGATCACCGGCGCGAAGCCGCCCCCTGGCGTGCGGAAATTGGTGGTCTGCCCCTGGTACAGACGCGCGGCCAGCCATTGCGTGCGACCGTCATACGCATAGGCGCGCAGGTCGAACTTCAGGGGCGCCGATTCGTCGCAGGCCACCGCGCGCTCGCCCGGCGCCACGAGGGCTTGCGCCACGTAGCGGCCCTGCAGGATCTCCTGGAACACCCGCCGCGTGAGCTTGTCGCCGCGGTAGGCGGCACGGCTGCCGAAACCGGCGACCGGCTTGAAGAAGAGTTCCCGGCGGCGCGCCCACCAGTCGTCCGCCCGGGCCGGGTCGACCCATTCGGTGCGCGGCACCTGAGCGGCCAGCCACGCGCTGGTGGCGGCATCCACGCCCAGGTCGCGCAGCACGGCGGCGTCACTGAACCACACGAGACGGCGCTTGTCCGCGTACAGCGCGTGGGCCCGAGGGTGGGGGGTGAGCGCCACCGCACCGGCCAGCCAGGCCTCGCGCAGCGCCGCGGACTCGTCGCGCTCGAGCGCGAAATCGGTGAGCCGGTTGTAGACGAGATCGATCCGCTCGCCGTCCACGCTCAACTGCCCCGCCTGCCAGCGCAGGCGGCCCGGATCGACGATCACCACCGACAGGCCCGCCCGCTCGAACAGGTGCCGGAACAGCAGGAACTCGGGGTAGAGGTATTGCCCTTCGGGGGCCTCGTCGACGATCGCGATGCGCGTCAGTTCGCGGGGCAGCCCGGCCAGCCGCCACTCCCGCTCGAACATCGCGAGCAGGTCGCGTTCGAAGGCCTGGATGCGCGCGGCATCGGGCAACAGGCCCTCCAAGGGCGGGCAACACGCGCGCTGCGCCTTGGCGAGCACCGCGTTGAGCATCGCGCCGCCCGCGTTCGTGTTGATCTCGATCAGTCCGAGACGGCCCTGGTTCAGGTGGAAGTCGAACCCCAGGCACGCGCCGCGCGGTCCGATCGGGCCCAGACGCGCCACGGCCGGCGCATCGGCCAGCGCGCGCGCCTGGTACGAGGGCAGGTCGACCACCGCTTCGATGGTGCGCACCACGCGGGCGATGCGCTCGTGGTGGGCCGCGTCGATGAAGACCGGCTGTTCGGCGAAGAGGTGCGGGCAACGCTCACGAACCATCGTCGATGACAACCCGAGGCCGTCGAGCTCGGCGTCCAGCGCGCGGCCCAGCGCCTCGGGGTCGAGGGTGAAGCAGAAGCAGTCGCGATTCAGCGCCTCGATCGAGGCGTCCAGCGGCGTGGCGCCGAGATCGCCTCGCGGCGCATCGCCGCACGGCGCGAGCACCGGCGCACCGGGGGGATCAGCGCTCGACACGACGACCCTGGGCATCGACCACCGGCTGGCCGTCCTCCTTCGTGAAGGCAGCACGCTGCGCGGCCGGCAGCAGTTCGAGCACCTGCTCGGAGGGGCGGCACAGGCGCGTGCCCAGCGGCGTCACCACGATCGGACGGTTGATCAGGATGGGGTTCGCGGCCATCGCATCGAGCAGTCGATCGTCGCCCACCGAGGCGTCCAGCAAGCCGAGCTCGGCCGCGAGGGGTTCCTTGGCGCGCAGCAGGTCGCGCGCGCCGATGCCCATCGCCGCCAGCAGCCCCGCGAGCGTGTCCCGGCTGGGCGGTGTCTTCAGGTACTCGATCACCCGCGGCTCGGCACCACTGTTGCGGATCATCGCGAGCGTGTTGCGCGAGGTGCCGCAGGCGGGGTTGTGATAGATCGTGATGGTGTCCATGGGTGCGCCTCGAGCGTGGGCCATCGACGGGTTCCGCGCGCCGCGGGCATCAACGCGGCCGGATGCGATCCCGCGGGCAGGCCGTCGATATTTCTAGAGTTATCGAATCATAGCGTCGTCCACCCCGCTTGGGAACCCCGGGATGCCCCGGGGCGGGGGCGGCTCACCAGGGGTAGAACGGCGGCATGTCGCTGGACGCGCGCGCCTTGAACTCGGGCGTGCGCTTCTCGAGGAAGGCGCGCACGCCCTCGTGGCCGTCATCGCGACTGGTGTAGAACATCGCGAGCGAGTCGACGCGGTGCGCCTGCAGCGGGGAGTCGGCCGCACTGTTGCGCCACATCATCTGGCGCATCAGCGCCACCGACACCGCCGAACGGCCCTGCACGTAGCTGGCGGCCAGCCGCTGCGCGGCCCCCACCAGCTCGGCGGCCGGGTGCACCGCCAGCGCGAGCCCCGCAGCGTGCACCTCCGCGGCCTCGAGCAGGCGCGCCGAATAGACCCAGTCGAGCGCGCGCGAGATGCCCACCAGCCGGGGCAGGAAGAAGCTGGAACACGCCTCGGGCACGATGCCCAGACGGCCGAACACGAAGCCGATCTTCGCCTGCTCGGACACCAGCCGAACGTCCATCGCCAGCGTCATCGTCGCGCCGATGCCCACGGCCGCGCCATTGATCGCGGCGATCACCGGTTTGCGGCAGGCATGGATCGCGAGCGTCACGCGACCGCCCGTGTCGCGAACGCCGTCGACGATCACCGGGTCTTCCAGGCGCTCGCGCATGTCGGCCATCGTCGGTTGCAGGCGCTCGTCCAGGCCGAACACGTTGCCCTCGCGGGAGAGGTCCATGCCCGCGCAGAAGGCGCGCCCTTCCCCGGTGACCACGATCGCACCGACGCTGTCGTCGTCGTTGACGCGTGTGAAGCAGTCGATCAGCTCGTGCGCCATCTCGACGGTGAAGGCATTCAGCTTGTCGGGGCGGTTCAGGCGCAGCGTCAGCACACCATCGGCCAGCGACAAGGCAAGGGTGTTGTAGCGCAGGTCGGTCATCGGGGTCACGGTGGACGGTCTCATGCGAAGGAACAAGCTGACCAGTCTACCGCGAGCGGGCGGCGCACCCGCCGCCCTCAACCCGGCTCGATCGACCCCGCCCGCGTGCGCGTGTCCAGCGTGCCGCCGCGCGGCCGACGCTCGCGCCACGCGCCAATCGCGCCCGCCAGAGCGACCAGCACCGGCAAACCCAGCAGGAACGCGAACTCGGGTGGCACCGAGGCCCACCAGGACGCCCAGTCCAGTTCACCGTATCGCATGGGCAGCCTCCTCTCAGAACCAACGAAAGGCCAGCACCGCGACCAGGGTCGGCAGAAGGGCCGCGACGAACAGGCCGAGCGGGTGGATCGACTCGTCCTCGAAGTGGCCGCGAAGAATCGCGAACCCGGCGGGGTTCGGCGCATTCGCGATCACGGTCAGGCCGCCGCCGGTCACCGCGCCGGCGACCAGCGCGTACTTGAAGTCGTCACTCAGGCCCTCGACCAGCGAGCCCAGGTAGGTGAGCGCCGCGTTGTCGGTGATCGCGGTGAGCGCGGTCGCCCCGAAGTACACCGTGTCGGCGCTCATGCCCTTGAGCACCGGCTCCAGCCACCACTGTTGCTGCCCGCCCAGCACCACCAGGCCACCCAGGAAGAACGCGACGAGCAGGCCCTCGCGCAGGATCAGCCGGTCCTGGAATCGCGGATAAGCGGTGGCGAAGCCAAGGAAGAAGAGCAGCAGGCCGAGAAAGGCCGCCGGATGGTGGGCCAGCGCCACCACGCCACCGAGGAAGACGAGGTGCACCAGGGTGACCGACCAGGGCACGCCACCACCGGGCGACGCGAACTTGGCCGGCAGCCGGGACAGTTCTCGACGGTAGGCCACGGTGATCAGCAGCGCGTTCACCAACACCGCGATCGCGGCCTTCCAGCCGAAGTGGGCGAGCATGAACCAGCTGTCCCATCCCCAGGTCCCCGCCACCATCAACACCGGCGGCGCCGCGAACGAGGTCAGCGTCCCGCCGATCGACACGTTCACGAAGAGCACGCCGAGCACCCCGTAGCGCATCCGGCGCGAGATGCCCGCGGCGAAGATGCGCTCGCGCAGCATCAGCGCGGCCAGGGTCATCGCGGCCGGTTCAGTGATGAAGGAGCCCAGCAGCGGCACGAACGCCAGGGTCACGAATAGGAAGCCCTGCGCGCCCGGCAGCGGGATGAAGCCCGCGATGCTTGCGGACACGCCGCGGGCGGTCTGCAACACCGCCCGGCTGCCCGCGATCACCATGATCGCGAACACGAACATCGGCTCGGTGAAGTTGCGCGAATCCAGGTAGGCCATCGAGGCCGCGGGCCCCTCGAGGATCACCAGCACGATGACCAGCACCATCGCCCAGAAGCCGAACACCACCTCGACCTCGCCCAGCAGGTGCCAGAAGCCGGCGTGCGCGGGACGGCGATGGGCGAGCCGTTCGAAGAACTTGGTCGAGAAGGTGTGCAGCACGGCCAGCACGAAGACGACCAGCGCCGCCAGGTTGACAATGCTCATGCCAGCCCCCGCTGCGCCAGACGGGCGCGCAGCGCGCGGCGCACGCGCCGACGATGAAAGGGGGCCAAGCCGAGCGCCAGCAACGGCAGCGCGATCACGAAATTGGCCAGGGCCGCGAAGAATCGCGAGGCCATGCCCGGATCCGGCAGCGTGTACCGGGTCAGCGCGGTGACCGCCGCCAGCACCGCCACCATGCCGAGCAGTTCGGCCGACTCCAGTGGCGCCCGGCGGGCCTCACGCAGGGCCTGCGCGCGCTCCGGCTCGGGGAAGCGGCTCAGTTCCGGCGCCAGCCGCAACCAGAGGCGAATCGTCCACCCAGGCCCGATTCGTCCGATCCCGCCCGACACGCTGTCCCGATCCACCACCTGTCCACCCGGCACGCCCACGAAGAGCGCTGCAGGCTAGGTGCTTGCGTCGAACTTGAAAATTCGCGAAGGGCCTTACGATGACTCACGTACGGGCATCGCCCGGCCTCAGTTTCGCGCTCAGACGAGCCCGCGATCGACCATCCGGACCAGGTCCACCAGGCTGGACGCCCCGAGCTTGTTCATCACACGGGACTTGTGAACTTCGACTGTCCTGGGGCTGATCCCCAGCCGCTCGGCGATCTGCCGGTTGTGCAGGCCCTCGACCATCAGCGCGAGCACCTCCGCTTCGCGCGGAGAGAGGTCGCCGCGGCGGGCCGCCGGGAGGGGCGGCGGCGCCCCGGGTTGGGCCGGCCGGCCCAGTGCGAGCGCGCGCTCCACCGCGCCAATCAACTGGGTCGCCTCGAAGGGCTTTTCGATGAAGTCGACGGCCTCGGCGAGGAAGGCCTGGCGGGCCGCCGCGACGTCGCCGTGCGCGGTGATGATGATCACGGGCAGGGCGCCCCCTGCGGCCCGCAGCTGCTGCTGAAGCGCCAGCCCGGACATGCCCGGCATGCGGATGTCGGCGATCAGGCAGCCTCGCCAGTCCGGCTGCCACGCGCCGAGGAAGTCCTCGGCGCTGGCGAACACGGCCGTGGCAAAGCCACGCAGGCCCAGCAGCAGGGAGATCGCGTCGCGCACCGACGGATCATCCTCGACCAGATACACCGTGTCAGCCCTCATCGTCCCCTCTCGTTGCGGCGCTCGTCGCCACCCGGGTCTCCCCCATGCCGATCATCCTCAGGTCCCGGCTCCACCGGGAAGGCGACCCCGAATCGACCGCCGCGGCCGGCCTCCGCCCAGAGCCGCCCGCCGTGGGCCTCGCAGATCGCGCGACAGATGCTCAGGCCCACGCCCATGCCACCGGGCTTGTTCGACGAACCGAACTCGAACAGGCCCACCAACTGGTCCGACGACACCCCGGGACCACTGTCGCGCACCTCCACCCGCTGCTCGCCGGCCGCCATCGACAGCGCGACGACCACCCGTCGCGGCGCGCCGGACTGCGCAGCGGCCTCCATCGCATTGTCGATCAGGTTGCGCAGCACGACCGCGACCTGGATCGGATCGACCCAGACCTGCGGCAGGCTCTCGGGCGCCTCGATCGACAGGTCGACTTGCAACGCCTTCGCGCGACTGGCCTGCCGCTCCAGCATCTCGAGCACCAGTTCGTGGAGCCGGGTCGGACGCAGCTGCGTGGTGCCGTCCCGGAAGAAATCGCGCAGTCGTTTGATGACGTCGCTCGCGCGATGGGCATCACCGACGATGCGCCGCGCGACCTCCTCCAGCCGCTGCTTCACCGGTTCGGCCAGGGGGCCCTCGGCGCTCAGCAGCGCCTGGCAGGCCTGAGCATAGCCGCTGAGCGCGGTGAGCGGCTGGCTCAGCTCGTGCGCCAGCGCCGCGGCCATCTGCCCGGCCGCGGCCAATCGAAGACTGCGCCGCAGTTGCTCGAAGGCCCGTTGGCGCTCGTCCACCGCCACGCCGACCACCAGCCCGGTCATCGTGATCACCGCCATCAGGGCCTGCAGTTCGAACACGGTGAGGTCGCGAGTGCCGGTCCACTGGATCGCCGCGATCAGCGCCACCTGAGTGAGGAAGGCACACAGGATCGCACCGGCCAGGCCGAACTGCACCGCGGCCCAGATCACCGGCAGCAGCATCAGGTAGAAGTAGCGGAATTGCTCGGGATGGCTGCGGCTGAAGGTCGCCGCCAGGATCACCCCCATCAGCGCGGCAATCATCCACCAGCGCACCGAGCGCAGGGTGCGGCCCAGGGCTTGCCGGCCAGCCGGGGCCATCGTCGAGAGCACCAGCGGCAGCACGACGATCAAGCCGACGACCTCCCCGACCCAAAAGCGCAGCACCGCTTCGAAAAAGGGGGCGCTGGGCCCCTGCCCGCCCAGCACGTGGATCGTCACGTAGGCCAGTCCGCTGCACAGCGCGGTGAGCACGACCAGGCCGGTGAACCAGCCCAGGTCGCCACGCGAGCGCAGGTGCTCGACCGGATCGAGCCGCAACGAGAGCTCGCGGGACGCCGCCAAATAGACGAGCGCCAGCCCCGCCCAGGCCAGCGCCGAGGCCAGCCAGTCGGCGGGCCAGCCCCGGATCGCGATGTCCGCGCCGAACAGGCCGAGCACCACCAGGCCAAGCCAGCGGCGGTCGTGCATCAGCAGCCCGATCGCCAGCGCCGGCTGCGGATTCCAGGGGGTGATGTTGAACCCCTGCAGCGGGCGGATGTAGCTCACCCAATCGAGCAGCAGGAACAGCGCGAGGTACACGATGGCCACGCGCCAGGACAGACGGGCACGGTGCCCGCCCGAGGTGGGGGTCGACGGTTCGGTCGTGGCGATCACGGTGGTCGGGAGGGGACCCGGACTTTCGCTGGGTCGGACTCTGATCGCGGTATCTTCCCAGAAACCCGGTGCGCGCCCGCCGCCGGGTGCCCATCGGACACGCCATGACCGCCACCCACCGCCAGATTCAACTCGCCGCCATTCCCACCGACAAGCTCGCGCCGGCGCACTTCCGGCTGGCCGTGGTGCCCACGCCGGCCCCCGCCGAAGGTGAGGTGCTGGTGAAGATCCGGCTGATCTCGCTGGACGCGGCCAATCGCGCCTGGATGCAGGGCGCCACCTACCGATCCGCGCTCGAGGCGGGGCAGGTGATGGCCGGCGGCGCGTTGGCCGAGGTGGTGCAGTCGCGCGCCCCGGGCCTGGCGCCCGGCGACCTGGTCTTCGGCGACACCGGCTGGCAGGAGATGGCCTGCCTGCCCGCCGCGCGGCTGCAGAAGGTGGCGCGGCGCGAGCCGATCACGCACCTGCTCAGCGTCTACGGCGTGGCCGGCCTCACCGCGTATTTCGGGCTGCTGCGCGTGGGCCGGCCGAAGGCGGGCGAAACGGTGGTGGTCTCGGCCGCGGCGGGTTCGGTCGGCTGCTTCGTGGGGCAGATCGCGAAGATCCACGGTTGCCGCGTGGTGGGCATCGCCGGCGGCGCCGACAAGTGCGCCTGGCTCACCGGCGAGCTCGGCTTCGACGCCGCGGTCGACTACAAGGCCGGCAACCTGCCCGCCGCGCTGAAGGCGGCCGCCCCCGCCGGCATCGACGTCCATTTCGACAATGTCGGCGGCGACATTCTCGAGGCGTGTCTGTTCCGGATGAACCAGGGCGGCCGGATCGCCTGCTGCGGCGCCGTCTCGCAGTACGACGGCGCGCCGCCGCGGCACGGCCCGCGCGGGGTGCCGGGACTGATCGTCACCAAGCGGCTGACGATGCAGGGCTTCATTCTCTACGACTTCGCCGCCGAGCGGCAGGCCGCACTCGACGCGCTGGAAGGCTGGGTGCGCGAGGGACGCCTGCGCGTGCCCGAGGACGTGATCGACGGGCTGGAGAACACCCCGGCCGCGCTGATCGGACTGCTGGCCGGACAGAACCGGGGCAAGCGGATGGTGCGGTTGGCGGGGGCCTGATCCGATGCCCGGCCAACCGTCCTGTCGCACCGACGTGCGTCCAGATCGGCACAACACGATCACCGCGCTGTTGGCCGCGCTGCTCCTGTGGGCGGCCCCAACGGCGCGCGCCCAGGTGCCGCCGTCGCCCGAGGAGATCGCCCGCTACGAGGGCCTGCACGCGGTGGCCCACCGCGACGACGCCGCGTCGGTCGCCCGCCTGGCCGCCGCGTCGCCGGCCACGCTCGAGCGGCGCGACGCCCACGGTCGCACGCCATTGCACGTGGCCACGCATGCCCGCGCGCACGCGGCGATCGCCGCGCTGATCCGCGCCGGCGCGGACACCCGCGCGCTGGATCACGACCGCTACGACGCGGTCACGATCGCGTCGGTGGCCAACGACGAGCCCGGCCTGCGCGTGCTGCTGTCAATGGGCGCGCGCGCCGACCTGATCACCAGCCGCTATGACGGCACCGCGCTGATCGCCGCGGCCCACCTCGGCCACGCCGGCATCGTGCGGCAGCTGATCGCCTCGGGCGCACGGCTGGACCACGTGAACAACCTGCACTGGGCGGCACTGATCGAATCGATCGTGCTGGGCGATGGCGGAGCGCGCCACCTCGCCACACTCGAGGCGCTGCTGGACGCGGGCGCCAATCCGCTGCTCACCGACCGCGAGGGCCGCACGCCGCTGCAGCTGGCGCGGGCCCGCGGCTACGCGGCGATGGTGTCGCGCCTGGAACGCGCCGAGGCGCGCGCGCGGCGGGTCACAGCGTGCCCGCCAGCCCCAGCTCGGTGGACAGCTTGCGGTACAGCGGCCACGAGCGCTGGATGAAGGCCTTCAGCTCCTTGCCCACCAGCGGCTTGTCGTCGGCCACCAGCGTGTGCCGCAGCGCCCGCACCCGGGCCGACTTCTCCACCGCCTCGAGGTAGAGCGCGCTCAGTCGGTTGACGATCGGCTGGGGCAGGCCCGCGGGGGCCAGCAGCATGTTGCACTCGGTGAGCGATTCGAACACCTCGCCCTTGAAGCCGTAGTCCTCCCAGGTGAGCAACTCCGGGTAGCGTGGCGACTTGCCCCCGGAGATGAACATCACCGCCTTGACCGCGCCGCGTTCGATGATGCTGCCAAACCCCGCCATCGAGCCCGCGCCGACATCGATCTGGCTGCCGATGAGATCGGGCACCATCAGGCCGGTGCCGCGGTAGTTGACGATGTTGAACTTCGCACCCGTCTGGCGCGCCACCTCGGCCATCAGCAACTGCCAGCCGGAGCCGATGCTGTAGTTGCCCACCGAGACCGGCTGCTTCCTGGCCATCTCGATGATCTCGGGCAGGGTCTTCGCCGGGAGGTCCTTGCGCGACACCATCACGCCGCGCCCGGTGCTGATCTCGCCGATCGGCAACAGTTCGGTGTCGGGATTGATGGGGGGCTTCTTCAGCAGCACCGGCGCCTGCGCGAGCTGGCTGTGCAGCGTGACGAGGAAGGTATAACCATCGGGGGCCGCCCGCGCCACCGTCTCGGCGGCGATCATGCCCGCGCCGCCGGGCTTGTTCTCGACGTTCACCGGCACGCCCAGGTGGGTGGCGAAGTAGTCGGCGAACGTGCGCGCGGTGGCATCGGTGGAGGCGCCGGGCGCCTGCGCGCAGACGAAGCGGATCGGCTTGGACGGCCACTTGTCGGCACGCACCAGCGCGGGCGCCATCGCGCCGGCCACGCCGGCCGCGGCCGCGCCCAGCACACGCCGCCGCGGCGGCAGGGAACGCATTCCGGAAGGGTCCTGGCTCATCGGTGTGTCTCCGCGGCGCCTCGGGATGGGCGCTCGTCGACCGATCTTAGGAGCGGGTCCGCACGCGGACAAGGCGCGCGGCGCGGGAACGCGCGGGCACGGCACGAAGTTGGAACCGCGAGGGTCCGCTCGGGGTCGTGTTCACCGTCTCGAGCCGCACAGCGGACCGAGGGGGCCGGGTCAGGCAGCCCGACGACGCCACGCCCCCGGCCGCGACACCCACTGCGCGAGCAGGCAGGCGGCCACCGAGACGCCGAAGGCCGCGGCCAACGAGACGTGCGGCAACACCAGCGCGAGCACCACGCAGAAGGTGGCGAACGACCACATGCCACCGACCAGCGCGCGCAGCAGCGCACCGGCGTAGTCCGGGCCATTGGTCCGGTGCGAGAACACCGCGAGCACCAGGCTGAGGATCGGAAACACCGCGAGCAGGCCGCTGCCGGTGCTGCCCAGGCGGTTGGCCGCCAGCGTGACCACCACGGTCAACGCCGCGCCGGCGCTCATCCGCAGACCGATCTCCACGGGCGACGCGTGCCGGGCGGTGACCACCGCGCCCACCGCCGGAAAGAAGCGCGGCGCCAGCGCCAACGTGAGCGCGGCGATGCCGGCATGGATCGGCAGCGAGGCCGGCAGCGCCGACAGGATCAGCGCGCTCACCAGCCAGGCGCACAGCCCCAGCGCGATGCACCGGGGCCAGGCGTGCCGCTGCGACAAGCGGGCATAGGCGAGCGAGAAGGCCACCGACGCGAGCACCGCGCCCGCCGAGGCCGACGCGGCGCGCGCGGTGAACCCGGGACCGTTCTCCAGCGCCAGCAGCAGCAGGATCGGTCCGCCGACGACCGGCAGACCCGCGAGCCAACCCGCCACCACCGGACCGAACACCCGCCCGACGAGGGTGAGGGCGAGCAGCGAGGCCGGAACGAGCGTGAGCTTGAGTAGCAGCATCCGGTGCCGACGGTTCAGAGCGCGAGCGCTGCCGCACGGGCGCCGCCCGACGCCTTGGCCTCGGCCAGCAGCCAGCGGCGAAACGCCTGCACCGGCGCCCGTTGCCCGGCCGGCCCCGCGGCCAGCACCACGTGGAAGGCCCGTTCGCTGTCCAGCGCGCCCGCCAGCGGACACACCAGGCGCCCCTCGGCGAGCAGCCGGTCGACCAGCGGCCGCCGCCCCATCGCCACGCCCTGCCCATGGAGGGCCGCGTTGATCACGTCGTCGTAGTTCGTGAAGGTGAGCACCGCCGCCGGCTGCAGGTCCGGCACGCCCATCGACACGAGCCAGGGGTGCCAGTCGGCCAGCGGGCCGGCGCCGACGTGGTCTTCCATGCGCAGCAGCGTGTGCCGCGCGAGGTCTGCCGGCGCACGCAAGGCGGGTTGCTCCGGCGCCAGCAGCACCGGACTGCACACCGGGATGACCTCTTCGTCGAACAGCTTGTCACCCTCGGCGTGGCGCGGGTCGGCATAGCGGATCGCGAGGTCGATGCCATCGACCTCCAGATCGCGGCGCGCGAAGCTGGCATCCAAGCGCACGTCCACGCCCGGGTGGGCGCGGGTGAACGCCGCCAACCGGGGGATCAGCCACAACGAGGCCAGCCCCGGCGTGGTGGTGACCACCACCTGATGGCGGCCCGCCCGACGACGCACACGCGCCACGCCGTCGCGCAGGTGTTGCAGGCCGCTCTGGCACGAGGACAGCAGCAGCGCACCCTCCTCGGTGAGCGCCAGCGCCCGGTGCCGACGCTCGAAGAGCGCCACGCCCAGATCGTCCTCGAGCCCGCGGATCTGCCGGCTCACCGCCGACTGCGTGATGAAGCGTTCCTCACCCGCGCGGGTGAAGCTCAGGTGGCGCGCCGCCGCCTCGAAGGTGAGCAGTGCGTCCAGCGGTGGCAGACGATCGGATCTTGGCATGAGTGCAGATCATGCCTGTGATTCGAATTCCTCGCTTGCGGCATTGCAGCATAGAGCTAAAACTCTCTTCCATGCCGGCTCAGCGGAATCGCCTGGATTCACCTGGCGCATGTCAGCCGGCCCGAAAGGAAGTCCCATGAGAGTCGATGTCTCGCACTGCCCCGATCTGACCCTGCCGCGCGGCGCGGTCACCCGTTTCGAACAGGCCCAGGGGACCCGCCTGAGCTGCGTCGAAGGCTCGCTGTGGATCACCCGTGACGGCGACCCGATCGACGTGATCCTGGAACCGGGCCAGAGCTGGGAGGTGCCCGGCCCGCAACGGGTGATCGCGCAGGCGATGGCGCGCAGCACCTTGCGCGTGCAGTCCGGACCGCACTGCCAGCCCGCCGTGGCCGAACGGCCGGCCCCCCGGCCGGCACCGCGGGCCACCAGCCGCCCGGCCTGGTTCGCCGCCGCGCTGGCCTGGGGCGCCGCGGCCAACTGAGCCCGCGCACCTCGCGGACCGGTCGATTTCGGTCGACCGGTCCGCAGCCCTCGGGGGCGAACGCAGTAGGCTTGCGCCTGTGCATTCGCCGGCCGTGCGCGACCCGCGCCGCGCGGCCCACCCACCGCCCCGAGGACACCATGACCCGCAAGACCCCCGAGACCCTGCGCAGCGCGCGCTGGTTCGCCCCCGACGACACCCGCTCGTTCGGCCACCGTTCCCGGATGATGCAGATGGGCTACGGCCCCGCCGACTGGGTCGGCAAGCCGTTGATCGCGATCGTCAACACCTGGAGCGACATGAACCAGTGCCATTCGCACTTCAAGCACCGGGTCGAGGACGTCAAGCGCGGTGTGCTGCAGGCCGGCGGCCTGCCGATCGAGCTGCCCGCCATCAGCCTGTCGGAGCCGATCGTCAAGCCGACCACGATGCTCTATCGCAACTTCCTCGCGATGGAGACCGAGGAGCTGTTGCGCAGTCATCCGGTCGATGGCGCGGTGCTGATGGGCGGCTGCGACAAGACCACGCCCGGCCTGGTGATGGGCGCTTGCTCGGCGGGCCTGCCCTTCGTCTATCTGCCGGCCGGCCCGATGCTGCGTGGCAACTGGAAGGGCAAGACGCTGGGCTCGGGCTCGGACACCTGGAAGTACTGGGACGACCGCCGCGCCGGCCTGATCAACGACCAGCAGTGGCTGGAGGTGGAAGGCGGCATCGCCCGCAGCCACGGCACCTGCATGACGATGGGCACCGCGGCCACGATGATGGGCATCGCCGAGGCGATCGGCTTCACGCTGCCCGGCGCCTCGTCGATCCCCGCGCCCGACGCCGGGCACCTGCGCATGAGCGCCGCCTGCGGACGGCGCGCGGTGGAGATGGTTTGGGAAGACCTCACGCCGGCAAAGCTGCTCACACGCAACCACTTCCTGAACGGCATCGTCACCGCGATGGCGATGGGCTGCTCGACCAACGCGATCATCCACGTGGTGGCGATGTCGCGCCGCGCGGGCTGCCCAGTGACGCTGGCCGATTTCGATGCGGCCAGCCGCATCGTGCCGGTGATCGCGAACATCCGGCCCAGTGGCGACACCTACCTGATGGAGGACTTCTTCTACGCCGGCGGCCTGCCCGCGATGCTCGAGCGCATCCGCGCGCACCTGCACACCGACGCGCTCACGGTGAACGGCCGCACGCTGGGCGAGAACATCGCCGGCGCCGAGGTCTACAACGACGACGTGATCCGGCCCTTGGCCAACCCGATCTACGCCGAGGGCGCGCTCGCGGTGCTGCGCGGCAACCTCGCACCCGACGGCTGCGTGATCAAGCCCAGCGCCTGTGAACCGCGCCTGCTCCGACACACCGGCCCGGCGCTGGTGTTCGACGACTACCCGTCGCTGAAGAAGGCCACCGACGATCCGGACCTGGACGTCACCGCCGACCACATCCTGGTGCTGCGCAACGCCGGCCCGCTGGGCGGGCCCGGCATGCCGGAGTGGGGCATGCTGCCGATCCCCACCAAGCTGGTGAAGGCCGGGGTGCGCGACATGCTGCGGCTGTCGGACGCGCGCATGAGCGGCACCAGCTACGGCGGGTGCATCCTGCACTGCGCGCCGGAGTCGTTCGTCGGCGGACCGCTGGCGCTGGTCAAGACCGGTGACCTGATCACGGTGGACGTGCCCGGGCGGCGCATCCACCTCGAGGTGAGCGACGAGGAACTCGCACGCCGCAAGGCGGCGTGGACACCGCCCCCGAAGCGCTACGAACGCGGCTACGGATGGATGTTCAGCCAGCACATCCTGCAGGCCGACCAGGGCTGCGACTTCGACTTCCTCGAGACCTCCTTTGGTGCACCGGTGGACGAGCCGTCGATCTTCTGACGACGCGCACACCCGGAATCGAGAACTCCCTACCCGACCCTCGGGAGCGACGGTCGGAATCTGGGCGGGCGCATCCCCGTTGATCGGGCCGTGGGCGCGGACCCGTCGGGCGGACACTCGGGGCGACACCCTTCACGAGTTGCGCCCATGTCCGTCGCCGACACCACCACCATCCGATCCGCCCCCCGCGCGGCGCGCTTCCTGCTGCCCGGCGCGTGCCTGCTGGTGGCCTGCGCCTGGGCCGCGGTGGGTGCCTGGATCGCTCACGACCACACGGACACGCTGCAACGCGCCGAGCGCGACCTGGGCAACCTGGCCCGCGCCTGCGCGGAACACGTGGCGAAATCGATGGAAGGGGCGGACCAGGCACTGCGATTCCTGCGCAGCGAGTACCGGCGCTGGGGCGACGACATGGACATCGCGCGCTACCTGAAGGACGAGGACATCATCCAGTCCCAGTTCCACCAGCTCGGGATCATCGACCACCAGGGCTACCTGGCGCATTCGTCGGTGCCCGGCGCTCCGAAGGTGGACCTGCGGGAGCGCGAGCACTTCCAGTTCCACCGCCAGCGCACGAGTGACACGCTGTTCATCAGCCGGCCGGTGCTGGGCAAGGCGAGCGGCAAGTGGTCGATCCAGATCGCGCGGCGCATCGGGCACAGCGATGGCAGTTTCGGCGGGGTCGCGGTGCTGTCGATGCCCCCGACCTACTACAGCCGGATCTTCGAGCAGTTCTCGGTGGGCGAGGACGTGGTGATCACCCTGCTGGGCAGCGACGGCACGATCCGCGCGCGGATGCCGCACACCGACAAGGTGCTGGGCAAGGACATGAGCCAGGGGGCGCTGTTCCAGTCGATGCGTTCGGTGAACGACGGTGTCGCCCGACAGTCGAGCACGGTCGACGGCATCGACCGGGTCTGGGCCTTTCGCCGGGTCGCGCCGTATCCGCTTCACCTGTTGGTGGGCAAGCCCCGCGCGAAGATCCTGGCACGCTGGGTCGAACGCAGCGCCTTCGTGGCCGGCGGCACCGCGGCGGCCTCGATCGGCGTGATCTGGCTGGCGATCGCGCTGCGACGCCGGCTGCGCGAACAGGCCGCGCTGGTGGGCGCGCTGCGCACGAACACCGCGCGCCTGCGCGAGGTGGTGGTGATGATGGTGAACGGGTCGACCCAGGTGGCCGGCGCGGGTTCGACGATGTCGAGTTCGGCGCAGGAACTCGCGATCCGCACCGATCAGCAAGGCGAACAGCTCAAGAGCACCATGGCGGGCGTTCGCGAGGTGGCCGAGCAGGTGCAGGGCACCGCCGATCACGTGACGTCGGTGGACGAACGGTGCGCCGCCCTGCGCGAACGCACGATCGACGGTGGGGCGGTGGTCTCGCGCAGCGTGCAGGCGATGGAGGCGATCGCCGCGCGCACCGGCGAAATGGGCGAGGTCGTCGCGATGATCGAGGCGATCGCGTTCCAGACCAACATCCTCGCGGTGAACGCCTCGGTCGAGGCCGCGCGGGCCGGCGAAAGCGGGCGCGCCTTCGCGGTCGTGGCCGACGAGGTCCGCGACCTCGCCTCGCGCAGCCGCCGGTCCGCCGGCGAGGTGCGCGAGCTGATCTCGCGGGCCGTCGAGCAGGTCGACGCCGGACGCCAGGAGGCGGCCTCGGTGCGGCAACTGCTCGAGGGCATCGCCGAGGGCGTCGCGCACGTCGCCGAGGAACTGCGGGACGTCACGCAGGCGTCCCAGACCCAGAGCGCCTCGCTCTCGCAGGTGATGTCGGGCCTGGACGAGCTGATGCGGATCACGCGCAACAACGCCGACCAGGTGGCCGAATCGGTGATGGCGGCCGAAGGCATGCGAGAGCACGCGGACCAGTTGCGCCGTGTGGTGGCCGACATCGAACAGGAACTGTCCTCGTCGACGATCGCGCAGACCGCGGGGGCATCCGCCTCGGCATCGCCGGCGAAGACGTCGGGCCCGGGCACCCGCTCGGCGCCGGCGGACAGCGCGGCGGCCGGCACACCGGCCGCATCGCCCAGCCGGACTTCGCCGGCACGCGCCGCCGAACCCGCGGCGGCCGTCGAGTTCTTCTGAGCGCGGGCGCGGCACACGCCGGGACCGCGGCGGCGGGCGCCGCTCAGAGCAGCTGGCGCTCCACCTCGTGGCGCTGGATCTTGCCGGTGCTGCTGCGCGGGAACTGCGAGACATCGATGAAGCGGAACTCGCGCGGCTGCTTGTAGCGGGACAGCCGCTCGCGGCACCAGTCGGCGAGCATCGCGCCGTCCACCCCTTGACCCGGCTTGAGCGCGACGAAGGCCACCGGCACCTCGCCCCAGCGCGCGTCCGATCGACGCACCACCGCCGCGTCGGCGATCGCCGCGTGCGCCAGCAGCACGCGCTCGATCTCGGCCGGGTAGATGTTCTCGCCCCCGGACTTGATCATGTACTTCAGCCGATCGACGAAATCGAGCGTGCCATCGGCGTGACGCACGAACACGTCGCCCATGTGGAAGCGTGCGCCGCGGAAGTCGCGCCGGTTGGTCTCGTCGGCATTCCAGTAGCCCGAGAAGAGGGTGGGCCCACGCACGGTCATCTCGCCCGGGGTCTCGAGCCCGACTTCCCGGTCGTCGGGATCGACCAGCCGGATGTCGCACAGGCTGGACTCTCGCTTGGAGAGCGAGGCGGGCACCTCGCCCACCGCCAGCAGCCCGCCCGAGGCCGGCGGGATGCCGGTCTCGGTGGAGCCGAAGCTGTTCAGGTACGGGGCGCCGATCAGCCGCGTGAGTTCGGCGATCTGGTGGCGCGGCAGCAGGTCGGGCATCGCGCCCACCACCTTCGGCGAGCGCAAGGGGCCGCGGTGCGCCTTCAAGGCCTCGATCAGCGGCTCGATCATGCCGGGCATCGCCACCAGCCAGTTGGGCCGCTCGCGGGTCATCAGCTCGCACAGGCGATCGACGTCCAGGCCGTCGTGCACCACCACCAGTCCGCCCATCATCAGCGTGGCCAGCGCGTGATCGGTGGCCGCCATGTGAAAGAGCGGCGACCAGGCGACGAAGACCTCGTCGGGCGAGACGCCGAAATCGCCGACGAAGACCTGCGCGCGCGCGATCATCGCGCGCTGACTGATCAGCGCGCCCTTGGGCAGGCCGGTGGTGCCACTGGTGTAGAGGATGACCAGCCCCGACTCCGGGTCCGGCGGTTCCAGGGCGTCGTCGGCCGACGCGGCCGCGCAGCGTCGCTCGAAGTCGTCGCCGAGCGTCACCACGCAGCCCACGCCGTGCGCGAGCCGCGCCAGCGTAGGCGAATAGCGCGGCGAGACCACCACCATCGTCGGCGTGACCAGCCGGATGCAGTGCACCAGCTCGTCGTCGGCCAGGCGCCAGTTCAGGCAGGCCACGATCGCACCGAGCCGCGCCGCCGCGATCTCCAGCTCGAGGTACTCGATGCGGTTCTCCGAGAGGATCGCCACCCGGTCGCCGGCACCGACCTCGGCCGCGCGCAAGGCACCGGCCAGACGTCGCACCCGGGCATCGAGCTGCGCGAAGCTGAGCGTGCGCTGCCCGTCGGTCACCGCCGGACGATCGGCCCGGACCCGCGCCTGCTTGGCGATCAGTTCGGCCACCGTCAGCGCGGCCGCGCGCGTGATGCTCATGTGCCCCCCTATGGAATCAAGGCGCCTTGCCAGCGGTCCGAGCCCCGTCCGGCGCGCGCACCGTCGCCAGCACCGCGCCACGCTCCACGCTGTCGCCGACCCGTGCGCGCAGGCCCTGGATCACCCCCTCGCGCGCCGCGTTCACGCGCAGCTCCATCTTCATCGATTCGATCACGAGCACCGTCTGGCCGGCCGCGACCCGATCCCCCTCGGCCAGCCGCACCTCGAGCACCTTGCCGGTGAGCGGCGCGCGCAGTGTCGCACCCTCCGCCGCGGCGGCACCCGACGTCGATCGCCGCGCGTCCGACACGCGCAGCACCCGCGTGTGACGTCCATCGCCCAGCCACAGGCGATCGGCCTCGGCGCCCATCCACAAGCGCCACTGGGTGTCGTCCACGCGCACGGACCGCGCGCCGTCCGGCGCATCGCCCTCGAACACCACCGCGTGCCGAGCCGTGTCGAGGCGCACCTGGTAACCCGCGGACTCGCCGGGCAACCCGCCGACGGTGGCGTCGCACTCGCCGACCTCATCGCCCAGTCGCCATTGCGGTCGGGCGGGCAGATAGCCCTCGGGCTCGCCCAATCGCCAGTGAGTGAGCGCGGCCCAGGCGCCCACCGGCGGGTGATGGTCGCGCGAGCGGGTCCGCTCGAACCACGCGGCCGCGGCGATCGCCGGGGCGGCCCGCAGCCAGGCGGGCTCGACCCGTCCCGCCGATTCCGTCGAGAGCCAGGTGTCGATCGTGCCGGTGTCCGGCGTGCCCTGCGCCACCACGGGCGAGGCCATCAATGCCTCGACGAAGCCGAGGTTGTTCGCCACGCCCACCACCCGCGTGCCCCGAAGCGCCGCCTGCAGCGCGGCCAGGGCGGCCGCCCGGTCCTCGCCGTGCACCACCAGCTTGGCGATCATCGGGTCGTAGTGCGAGGTGATCTCGTCGCCGGTGCCCACCCCGCACTCCACCCGCACGTCCGGCGCGGGCAGCGACAGGTGATGCAGGCGCCCGGTGCTGGGCAGGAAGTCGGCGTCCGGGTCTTCCGCGTAGACCCGGGCCTCGATCGCGTGGCCACGGAACGCGACGTCGGCCTGAGCGAGACCCAGCGGCAGCCCCGCGGCCGCGCGGACCTGCAGCTCGACCAGATCCAGGCCGGTGATCGCCTCGGTCACCGGGTGCTCCACCTGCAAGCGCGGGTTCACCTCGAGGAAGTGGAAGGCGTCGCCCGTCACCAGGAACTCCACCGTGCCCAGCGCGCGGTAGCGCACCGAACGCCCCAGCGCGAGCGCGGCCTCGCGGAGGCGCTCGCGCAGCCCCGTGGGCAATGGCAGGGCCGGCGCCTCTTCCACCACCTTCTGGTGGCGCCGTTGCAGCGAACATTCCCGCTCGCCCAGGTGCAGCACCTGGCCCTGGCCATCGCCGAGAATCTGCACCTCGATGTGCCGCCCCGCGGGCAGGTAGCGCTCGACCAGCAGCGAGGGGTCGCCGAAGGCGTTGGCGCCCTCGCGCATCGCGGCGCGGATCGCCTCGTCGAGCGCCTCCGGCGCCATGACGACACGGATGCCCTTGCCACCGCCACCGGCCGCCGCCTTCAGCAGCACCGGAAAGCCGGCCTCGTGCGCGAGGCGCGCCACCACGGCGGCGTCGGCACTGGCCATCGAGGCCCCCGGGATCACCGGCACGCCGGCGGCGTGCGCCAGGCGCTTGGCCGAGGCCTTGTCGCCGAAGTCGCTCAAGGTGTCCGGGCGCGGCCCGATGAACGCGATGCCCGCCGCCTGAAGGGCGAGGGCAAAGGCCGGGTTCTCGGAGAGGAAGCCGTAGCCCGGGTGCACCGCGTCGGCGCCCACGCGGCGGGCGGCCTGCACCACCCGCTCGATGTGCAGATAGCTCTCGGCCGCGGGCGCCGCGCCCAGCCGCACCGATTCGCCGATGGCGCGCACGTGAACCGCGCGGGCATCGGCATCGGAGTGCACGGTGGCCACCGCCAGCCCCAGGCGCCGGCAGGTGCGGGCGATCCGGCACGCGATCTCGCCGCGATTGGCGATCAGGACCTTGCGGAACATCGCGGCGCCGCTCACATCCGGAACACGCCGAAGCGCGTGTCCTGCCGCGGCGTGCGCGAGGCCGCCTCCAGCAGCACCGTGAGCGTCGCGCGCGTCTCCAGCGGGTCGATCACGCCATCGACCCACAGGTGCGAGGCGAAGTTGTAGGCGCTGGCGAAACGTTCGTATTCCTCGCGGATCGGCCGCTTGAAGGCTTCGCGTTCCTGGTCGCTCCAGGCCTGGCCGGCACGGCGCAGGATCTGCTCGCGCACCAGCGCGAGCGTGGTGGCCGCCTGCTCGGGCCCCATGATCGCGGCGCGCCCGTTGGGCCACATGAACATCGCGTGCGGCCGGAAGGCGCGTCCGCACATCGCGAGATAGCCCGCGCCGTACGAACCGCCGGTGATCACGGTGTACTTCGGCACGCGCGCCGAGGCCATCGCGGTGATGAACTTCGCGCCGGCCTTCGCGATGCCGCCGTGCTCGGCCTCACGGCCCACCATGAAGCCGGTGACGTCGGCCAGGAAGAGCAGCGGCACGTCGCGCTTGCAGCACAGGTCGATGAAGTGCGTGGCCTTCAGCGCGCTCTCGGTGAACAGCACGCCGGCGTTGGCGAGCACGCCCACCGGAAAGCCGTTGATCCGCGCGAAACCGCAGATCAGCGTGTCGCCGTACAGCGGCTTGAACTCGTCGAACTCGCTGTCGTCGACCAGGCGCAGCAGCACCTCGCGGTTGTCCGACGGGTGCCGCGCATCGCGGCTGATGTAGCGGTAGATCTCGTCCTGCGCGAGCCGTGGCGGGCGCGGCTCGGTCAGTTGCCAGCGCCGCGCGGGCCAGTCGTCCAGCCGCCCGACCAAGCGGCGCACGATCGCCAGCGCGTGCGCGTCGTCCTCGGCGAGGTGATCGGCCACCCCGCTGGTCGCACTGTGCATCTGCGCGCCGCCCAGGGTCTCGGCGTCGACGTCCTCGCCGGTGGCCGCCTGCGTGAGCTGCGGGCCGCCCAGGTACATGAAGCCCTGGCCCCGTACGATCACCAGTTCATCGGCCAGTGCCGGGATGTAGGCGCCACCCGCGGTGCACGCGCCCATCACCGCGGCGATCTGCGCGATGCCCTCGGCCGACATGTTCACCTGGTGGTGGAAGATGGAGCCGAACTGGCCTTCGTCCGGGAAGATGCCGGCCTGGTCGGGCAGGAAGGCCCCGCCCGAATCCACCAGCGTGAGGCAGGGCAGCCGATGGCGCCATGCGATGTCCAGCGCGCGCACGTGCTTGCGGCAGGTGATGCCGAAGTAGGTGCCGCCCTTCACCGTGGCGTCGTTGGCGATCACCATGCACAGGCGCCCGCGCACCGCGCCGATGCCGGTGACCATGCCCGCGCCCGGGGGCACACCCTCGTGCAGGCCGGCGCCGGCCAGATCGGCCAGTTCCAGGAAGGGCGAACCCGGGTCGAGCAGCGCGTCGATGCGCTCGCGCACCGCGAGCTTGCCGCGTGAGCGGTGCAGCGCGTGGGCTTTCTCGCCGCCACCCGCGCGGGCCTGCGCGCGCCGCTGCGCGAGATCGTCGAGCAGTGCGCGGTAGGCCGCGTCGTTCAGCGTGGCGTCGTCATCGGTGGCACTCATGCCGACCGATCATACCGACGGGGCTCCGATCGGGCCCGGCCGGACGGCGGGCATCGAGACGCCGCAGCGCGCCGCCCAGCCCGAGAGCTCGTCGACGATGCCCCGACGCAGCGCCACGCCCTGCGCAAGCTGCGCCTCGCGACGCCGCAGCCCACGCTCGCCCGGCAGACGCACCGACGTGCCACCGGCCACCGGCGGGTTGTCGTGGCAGGCCTGCGATATCCAGTCCATCTGCTCGCGAAAGGCCGACAGGCCGCTGAAGGCCTCGGGGTCGATCACCTGCACGTAGGTGGTGTTGCCCCAGCGCTCGCCCGGGTCGCTGCGCCCGTGCCCGGCCAGGCCGGCGGTGAGCGCCTCCACCATCAGCGACAGGCCATAGCCCTTGTGCCCCGCGTCCTTGCCGCCCAGCGGCAGGATCGTGCCGGTTCGCGGCGCGAAGAGCACCGAGGGATCGTCGGTGGGGGCGCCTTGCTCGTCGATCAGCCAGGCGCCGGGCACCCGACGGCCCTCGCGGTGCAGCCGCCCGGTGAGGCCGTTGGTGGTGATCGAGGTGGAGACGTCGACCATCACCGGGTCGGCGCTGGTGGGGTAGCCGATCGCCAGCGGGCTGGGCGAGAACAGCGCGCGCGTGCCGCCGAAGGGCGCCACGCTGTTGCCGGCGGGCGCCGACGAGAAGAGCAGCAGCACCTGGCCCGCCTGCGCGACGCGTCGCGCGTACACCGCGAGGCAGGCGATGTGGTGCCCGCGCCCGATGCACACGATGCCGGTGCCCAGCCGACGCGCGCGTTCGCCGGCGACGTCGATCGCGCGCAGCACCAGCCACGGGCCCGGCAGACGGCGCGCGTCCCAGGTGAGCACCGCGCCGAGATCGCTGACCACGGTGGGCTCGCCGCTCACCGCCATGCGACCGGCCTGCACGTCGGCGAGATAGACCGGCAGCAGCTGCAGGCCGTGCGTGTCGTGGCCGAGCAGGTCGCCCTCGACGAGCACGCTGGCCACGTCCGCGGCCATCGGCACGGGCATGCCCACGACCTGGAGCAGACGCTGGGCGAAGGCTTCGAGTTCGGCGGCGTCGAAGTGGGCGGGTGTGGAAAGTGGATCGTGGCTCATCGCGGCTTCCGTGGGGCCGGACCGATTCCCGGCAAGCCCGACATCGTAGCCGCCCCGCTCGGTTGACGTCCCCGCACGCAACGCCTAACGTCCCCCCGACCCATCCGATTCGAGAGGAGTCCGAAGATGATCAACAGGGTTTGCCGTGCCGCGGCGGTGGCGATCCTGCTGAGCGGTTTCGCCCTGGGCGCGTCCGCCCAGGACTACCCCAGCAAGCCGCTGCGCCTGGTCGTGCCCTATCCGCCGGGGGCCTCCGCCGACGCGATGAGCCGCGCGGTGGCGCAGAAGCTCTCCGCCTCGGTCGGTCAGCCGGTGGTGGTGGACAACCGCGCCGGTGCCAGCGGGAACATCGGCACCGAGCATGTCGCCAAGCAGCCGGCCGACGGCTACACCTTCCAGCTCGGCACCGACGCCACCCACGCGGCCAACGCCCACCTCACCCCGCCACCCAACTTCCACCCGCTGCGCGACTTCACCCCGCTCACGATCGCCGCGTTCAATCCGATCGTGCTGGTGGTGAACCCGTCGGTGCCGGTGAAGACGGTCAAGGAGCTCGTCGACTACGCCCGCGCCAATCCCGGCAAGGCCTCGTACGGCAGCTCGGGCGCGGGCTCGCCGCACCACCTCGCCGGCGAGTTGCTCGCGCAGATGAGCGGTGTGCCCTTCACGCACGTCGCGTACAAGGGCGGCGCCCCGGCCGTCACCGATGTGCTGGGCGGGCAGATTCCGATGGTGTTTTCCAGCCTGATCACCGTGCTGCCGCACATCAAGGCCGGCAAGCTGCGGGCGATCGCCTTCACCCAGGCCAAGCGCTACCCGGGCCTGCCCGAGGTGCCCACCTTCGCCGAGACCCTGCCCGGCTTCGAGATGAATTCCTGGCTGGGCTTCTTCGCCCCGGCCGGTCTGCCCGAGCCGGTGACGCGTCGCCTGAACCAGGAATTGGTGAAGGCACTGCGCGATCCCGAGATCCAGTCGCGGCTGGACGCCGGCGGTCTCATCGTCGCCACCCAGACCCCCGCCGAGTTCGCCGCGATGGTGCGCGGCGAATACGAGCAGCGCGCCAAGCTGATGAACGCGGCGGGCGTGAAGTCGCAGTGACCCCTGATATCGCGGGCCCGCACCCCTGCCCGCTCGCGCCATGACCCCGCGCGCGGATCGCCGCGCGCCCAGACCCTCCGGATGATCGAATGAGCTCCTCACCCTCCGCGCCCCTGGCCGGCACCGTCGTGATCGAACTCGGCCACAGCGTGGCCGCCCCTTTCGCCGCGCAGATCCTGTGCGACCTCGGCGCCGAGGTGATCAAGCTGGAGAAGCCCGGCGGCGACGACGCCCGCAAGTGGGGCCCGCCCTTCGTCGATGGCGCCTCGGCCACCTTCCAGTCGCTGAACCGCGGCAAGCGCTCCGTCACCGGCGACCTGCGCGATCCCGGCTTCAAGGCCAAGCTGCTGCGGCTGATCCACGAACGCGCCGACGTGGTGCTGCAGAACATGCGCCCGGGCCAGGTGAGCGAGCTGGGCCTGGATGCCGACACGCTACGGGCCACCAAACCCGGGCTGGTGTACTGCAACCTGGGCGCCTTCGGCTACGGCGGGCCGCTGTCCGACCGCCCCGGCTACGACCCGCTGATGCAGGCCTTCGGCGGCATCATGAGCGTCACCGGCGAGCCGGGTCGCCCGCCGGTGCGCGTGGGCCCCTCGATGATCGACATGGGCTCGGGCATGTGGGCGGTGCTGGGCATCGTCTGTGCGCTGATGCGTCGGCGCGAGACCGGCGAGGGCGGCGTGGTGGATGTGTCGCTGTTCGAGACCGCCGCCACCTGGATGACGATTCACGCCTCGATGTTCCTGGCCAGTGGCGAGCAGCCGGCCAAGCACGGCTCGGGGCAGACCGGCATCGTGCCCTACCGCGCTTACCGCACCGCCGACGGCGACCTGGTGGTGGCCGCGGGCAACGACGGGCTGTTCCGGCAACTGAGCCAGGTGCTGGGCGAGCCGGGCTGGCCAGACGATCCGCGCTTTCGCGACAACCCCTCGCGCGTGGCCAACGCCGACGTGCTGTACGCGATGATCGAGGAGCGTTTCGCGAAGCGCACCAATGCCGAGTGGGGGCGCCTGTTGGACGCGGCCGGCGTGCCCTGCGCGCCCGCGCAGACCGTGGGCCAGATGCTCGAGCACCCGCAGACCCAGGCGCTGGGCATCGTGCGGCCGGTGGCCGGATCGAGCATCCCGATGATCGGCCTGCCGCTGCGCCTGGATGGCACACGTCCCGGTGCACTGACCGCCTCCCCGACGCTGGGCGAGGCCTCGATCGACGACCTCCTCGCTGCCAAGCCATGATCAACGACCTGCCCACCTACGAAACCCTCGCGCTGATGCGCGTGGACGAGCACATCCTCGTGGTCACGCTGAACCGCCCCGACGTCCTCAACGCGGTCAACACCCAGATGGGCATCGACACCTTGGACCTCTGGACGCGGCTGACCGCCAAGCCCGGCGACGTGCGCTGCGTGGTGCTCACCGGCGCGGGCGACCGCGCGTTTTGCGCCGGCGGCGACCTGAAGCAGCGCAACGGCATGGACGACGAGACCTGGCGCGCGCAGCACGAGATCTTCGAGCGCTCGTTCGTCGCGCTGCTGGAGTGCACCGTGCCGGTGATCGCCGCGGTGAACGGCCACGCGTACGGCGGCGGCCTGGAGAACGCGCTGGCCTGCGACTTCATCTACGCCTCGCGCAACGCGAAGTTCGCGCTCTCCGAGGTGCGCCTGGGCATCATGCCCGGCGGGGGTGGCACGCAGACGCTGGCACGCGCGCTCGGCGAACGCCGCGCCAAGGAACTAATCATGCGCGCGCAGGCCTTCAGCGCCGAGCAGGCACTGCAGTGGGGCCTGATCAACCACCTGAGCGAACCCGGGCAGGTGCTCGCCGATGCCCTGGTGGCCGCCCGCGACATCGCCACCAACGCGCCCCTGTCGATCCGCCAGGCCAAGCGCTCGATCCACTTCGGCCTGCAAGCGGACATCGCCACCGGTTACCGCTTCGAGATCGAGGCGTACAACCGGTTGGTGCTCTCCGAAGACCGCCACGAGGGCGTGCGCGCCTTCAACGAGAAGCGCAAACCGAACTTCAAGGGACGCTGAGGCGCGCCCCGATCACCCGAGAGACCCACGACGATGAGCCAAACCACCACCCCCACGGGCCAGGCCCCGAGCATTCCGCTGGACGAGGATTTCCCCGAGATCCGCGAAGGCGTGCGCCGCATCTGCGCCGACTTCCCTGGCGCCTACTGGCGCGACCTCGACGCGCGCGAGGCCTACCCCACCGAGTTCGTGCGTGCGATGACGCAGGCGGGCTACCTGTCCTCGCTGATTCCCGAGGAATACGGCGGCGCCGGCCTGCCGCTTCGCGCCGCCGGCGTCATTCTGGAGGAAGTGCACGCCAGTGGCGGCAGCGCGGGCGCCGCGCACGCGCAGATGTACACGATGGGCACGGTGCTGCGCCACGGCAGCCCCGCGCAGAAGCGCGAGTACCTACCGAAGATCGCGTCGGGCGAGCTGCGCCTGCAGGCCTTCGGCGTGACCGAGCCCACCACCGGCACCGACACCACCAAACTGAAGACCCGCGCGGTGCGCGATGGCGACAGCTACGTGGTCAACGGCCAGAAGATCTGGACCTCGCGCGCGCTGCACTCCGACCTGATGCTGCTGCTGGCGCGCACCACGCCGGTGGACCAGGTGAAGAAGAAGACCGACGGGCTGTCCACCTTCCTGGTGGACATGCGCCAGGCGGTGGGCAACGGAATGACGATCCGCCCGATCAAGGCGATGATCAATCACAACACCACCGAGGTGTTCTTCGACAACCTGCGCATTCCCGCGTCCAGCCTGATCGGCGAGGAGGGCAAGGGCTTTCGCTACATCCTCGACGGCATGAACGCCGAACGCATCCTGGTGTCGCACGAGTCGATCGGCGACGCGAAGTGGTTCGTGAAGACCGCGACGAAGTACGCCAGCGATCGCCAGGTGTTCGGCCGGCCGATCGGGCAGAACCAGGGCATCCAGTTCCCCATCGCCAAGGCCTATGCGCAGACCCAGGCCGCCGAGCTGATGCTGCGCAAGGCCGCCGCGATGTTCGAGGCGGGCCGGCCCTGCGGTGAGGAAGCCAACCTCTCGAAGCTGCTGAGCGCCGAGGCCGCCTGGGAGGCGGGCGAGGCCTGCATGCAGACGCACGGCGGTTTCGCCTACGCGCGCGAGTACGACGTCGAGCGCAAGTGGCGCGAGGCGCGCGTGCAGCGCACCGCGCCGGTGTCCACCAACCTGATCCTGGCCTATGTGGCCGAGCACGTGCTCGGCCTGCCGCGTTCGTATTGAACCGAGGAGCGTCACGATGACCGGACTGACCCAATCCCTGGCCCGCTTCGTCAGCGAACTGCGGCCCGAGCACATCCCCGCCGAGGCCTTCGCGGTGGCCGAGCGTGGCACGCTGGACACGATCGGCGTGATGTTCGCCGGGCGCGACGAGCCGGTGGTGCGCCTCACCGCCGCCACGCTGGCCTCGGTGGATGAGCGCGGCGAGGCGCGGGTGCTGGGCGATCGCGGCCGCGCCAGCGCCGCCGATGCGGCGCTGATCAACTCGGTGGCCGGCCACGCGCTCGACTACGACGACGTGGCGCTCGATGGCCACCCCAGCGTGGTGCTGGCACCGGTGGTGCTGGCCGAAGGCGAGCGCCTGGGCCGCAGCGGCCGCGAGGTGCTGGCCGCGTACGTCGCCGGCTACGAGACCTGGGCCGAGTTCGTGATGCGCGAACCCGACAAGCTGCACGGCAAGGGCTGGCACCCCACCGCGGTGCTGGGCGTGGTGGGCTGCGCGGCGGCGGCCGCGAGCCTCGCGCGCCTGGATGCGGCGCGCACCGCGCATGCGCTGGCGATCGCCGCCTCGATGGCCGCTGGCGTGATCGCGAACTTCGGCACCATGACCAAGCCGCTGCAGGCGGGCCTGGCCGCGCGCAACGGCCTGCAGGCCGCGCGCCTGGCGGCCGCCGGCATCACCGCCGCGCCCGATGCGCTGGAGCATCACAAGGGCTTTCTCGCGGCGCTCTCGCCGCAAGGCCGGGTGCGCCTGGACGGTCCGGCCGAGGCGGGCGAACGCTGGCGCATCCTGGAGCAGGGCCTGAACATCAAGCGCTACCCCGCGTGCTACGCGGTGCACCGCTCGATCGACGCCAGCCTGTCGGTGCGCGAGAAGCTCGCCGGACGCCTGGCCGACATCGAGCGCATCGATGTCGAGATCGGCCCGCTGCAGGCGGGCATGCTGCGCAACCCGAACCCGCAGACCGGGCTGGACGCGAAGTTCAGCGCGCAGTTCGCGGTGGCCTCGGCGCTGATCGACGGCCACGTCGGGCTGGGGCAGTTCACCGATTCGCACGTGACCAGCCCGCCGATCCGCGACCTGATCGCGAAGGTGCGGGTGTTGCCCACCGACACCGCGGATCCCGACGAGCCGCTGTTCGGGCTCTGGGACCGGGTCACGGTGCACCTGCGTGGCGGCGAGGCGGTGAGGGCCGAGCCGGTGTATCACCCGAAGGGTCATGCGAAGCGGCCGTTGACGATGGAGGAGCTCGAGGTGAAGTTCCTGGATTGCGCTCGGGTGAGCATGGACGACGCCTCGGCACGGGCGTGGTGGCGTGGCGGGCGGCAGTTCGTCGAGCGTGGCTTCGCGGCGCTGCCCGACACGATGCCCGCGGCGGCCTGAACCGGTCCGGCGCGAACCCCTTCCCCACGGCCCCACCGCCTGACCCGGAGTCCCTCATGCCCGCCCTCCACGCCCTGTGCTGCGGCCGCCTGGCCTTCGACCGCCACGTGTTCTTTCCCGATGCCGCGACGGGCACACGCACCACGGTGCCGGTGCCCGGCTGGCTGGTGCGCCACCCCAAGGGCAACCTGCTCTTCGACACCGGGGTGTCGTGCCAGGCGGCGGCCGATCCGGTCGGCGTGCTGGGCAAGCGCCTGGCGGCCACCTTCCAGATGGCCGCGGCCGCCAACGAGAACCCGATCGACCAGCTGGCGCTGCTGGGCCTGACGCCCGACGACATCACCTACGTGGTGAACTCCCACCTGCACTTCGACCACTGCGGCTGCAACTCGTTGTTCCCCAAGGCCACCTTCCTGATCCAGCGTCCCGAGATGGAGGCCGCGAAGGAGCCCGGCAACCGCTACGACCGCCGGCTGTGGGACCTGCCCCTGAACTACCAGCTCATCGACGGCGAGCACGACGTGTTCGGCGACGGCTCGGTGCTGCTGATTCCCACGCCCGGGCACACGCCGGGGCACCAGTCGATGGTGGTGCAGGTGGCGCGCGATTCGCGTTTCGTGATGACGGCCGACGCCTGCTATTCGCGCGAGCACATGGAGCGCGACCTGCTGCCCGGCGTGGTGTGGCATGCGGACCAGATGCGCGACTCGATGCGCCGCTTGCGGTCGATGGGCGAGCAGGCGGGCACTCGGGTGCTGTACGGCCACGACCCCGAGCAGTTCGCGCTGCTCGGGCCGGCCGAGCGCGCGCTGACCTGAGTGGTAGCGAGCCCTTCGATGATGTCCGCTCCCCGCGCGAACCGCCCGCAACGCCTCCAACGCGCTGCCAGCCGATGAAGGCCGTCTGGTACGAGCGCCCCGGCGCCGCACACGAGGTGCTTCAGGTGGGCGAGCAGCCCACCCCACGGGCCGGGCCCGGCGAGGTGCTGGTGCGCCTGCACGCCTCGGGCGTGAACCCCGCCGACTGCAATCGCCGCGCCGGCCGCGGGCATGTGATGGAGTTCCCGCTGGTCATCCCGAACAGCGACGGCGCGGGCGTGGTGCAGGCGGTGGGCGCCGGGGTCGACGCCGCCTGGATCGGTCGGCGGATCTGGCTCTACAACGGACAGCGTGGTCGCGCGCTGGGCACCGCGGCGCAGTTCATCGCGCTGGACGCGGGGCTGGTCTCGCCACTGCCCGATGACATCCGCTTCGAGGAAGGCGCCTGCCTGGGCATTCCCTGCATGACCGCCTACCGTTGCGTGTTCATGGACGGCCCGGTGAACGGGCAGACGGTGCTGGTGCAAGGGGGCGCGGGCGCGGTGGGCCACTTCGCGGTGCAGCTCGCCGCGTGGGGCGGCGCGCGGGTGCTGGCCACCGTGAGCGGCGAGGCCAAGGCCGCGCACGCACGGGCGGGCGGTGCGCACGCCACCATCGACCGGGCGCGCGAGGACGTGGTGGCGCGGGTGCGCGAGCTCACCGAAGGCCGCGGCGTGGATCGGGTGATCGAGGTGGACTTCGCCGCGAACATCGAGGCCGACGTCCGGATGCTGCGAGACAACGGCATGATCGCCACCTATGCGTCCCCCGGAGTCACCGAGGCGCGGGTGCCCATTCGCGAGCTGATGCGGCGCAACCTCTCGGTGCACGCGGTGCTGCTGCCCGGCACGCCCCTGGCCAGCCGCCAGCAGGCGCAGCGCGGCATCGGCGAGTGGCTGGCGACGGGCAGGCGGCTGCTCACGGTGTCGCAGGTGTTCGACCTGGACCGCACCGTGGACGCCCACCTCGCGGTGGAGGCGGGCACGAAGCTGGGAACGGTGGTGGTGCGCTGCGGGTGAGCGGGTGAGCGGGCGCGCGGATCGCTCGCAGGCGAGGATCCGAACGCCCGTCTCTCACGCTGATTGCGCGAGCCGCTGGCCCGCGCGAGCCACCGCGTCAGCGGCGGCTCAGTTCGTGATCACCACCAGCACGCTGCAGGGCGCGTACTCGATCAGCGACTTCGAGACCGAGCCACGCCACCAGCGCTGGGCCCAGCTATCGAGGTGCTTGTGGCCGACGACGATCAGGTCGGCCTTGATCTGACGGGCGACCCGGACGATCTCGTCCACCGAGCTGCCCACCACCACCTCGCCATCGGCCTTCAGGCCATCGTCGCGCAGCCGCTTCAGGCCCGCGTCCAGCGTGGCCTTGTAGTGCGAGCGCTCGGCCACGTCGTTCTGCGGGCTGTACTCCCAGGTCTCGCCGCCGATCGGCGAGATCGGCGGGGGCATCACCGCGATCAGGAAGAGCTCGGAACCACTCCACTGCCCGATCTCCTCGCAGTCGACCAGGGCTCGTTGGCCCGCTTCGGATCCGTCGTAGGCCAGCAGGATCTTCTTGTACATGGTGTGTCTCCTTCTCGGCAGGTGTTGATGTTACCGGCGTCGGGAGGGAGAGTGTACGACTCGTTGGGTAGTCGGCAGGGGCTGTTCCGATCGGCTCGCCGCCGCGGCTGGCACCTGCATCGCCAGGCGTCGCGTCGATGCGCGGGCGACGACCTCGAACCCGATGTCCACCACGGATTGTGCGGGGATTTCCCCTCGGATGCGTTGGAGCAGCAAGCGGGCAGCCGTGCAGCCCATGCCGTAGCGGTCGAATCGAACCGAAGTCAACGCGGGCACGAACTCCTGGGCGAGTTCGACGTCGTCGTACCCGGCGACGCCGATGTCCTCCGGAACCCGTATGCCACGGCGCTTGGCTTCGAGAATGCAGCCGATCGCCTGCAAGTCACTGGTGCAGAAGACGGCATCAATATCCGGGCGGCGTGCGAGAAGGTCCACGAAGGCCCGGGCACTGCTCGCCGGGCTGTAACGTGCCTCGATGACCAGGGCCGGGTCCGGATCGAGGCCCAGATCGGAGACTGCCCGCTGATAACCATTGCGCCGTTCGATCAGCAGTTGATTGCCCGCCACCGGGGCCGACAGGAAGGCCACCCGCCGATATCCGCACTGGGCGAGGTGTTCGACCATCGCGTAGCTGGCGCCATCCGCTGAGTAGCCCACCGCCATGTCGATCAGGGGCCCCGAGATGATGGGGATCTCGACCACGGGGATTCCGGCGTTCTTCAGCAGCGTGCGCGTCCGTTCTTCGTGCTGCGTCCCCGTGAGCGCCAGCGCCGCCACGCGTTGTCCGAGAAACGCGCTCACATGCGCGAGTTCCCCCTCGCCCGAATTGCCGCTCAGGCCCATCAGCAGGTTGTATCCGGCGGGCGAGAGCACGTCGGTCATGCCCTGGACCCGCTCGGCGAATGCCGGGTTCGTGATCGAGGGCAGGACGACGCCGATCGTCTGTGACTTGTTCGACGCCAGGCCCCCGGCCAGGCGGTTGGGGACGTAACCGATCTGCTCGATCGCCTTCCAGACCGCTGCCCGCGTCGACTCGGCGACAGTCTCCGGCTTGTTCAAGGTGCGGGAGACAGTGATCGGTGAAATGCCCGCCAGTCGGGCCACTTCCTCGATGCGGTGGCCGCCCCCGCCGCTTCGTGTGCGTCTTGGCTTCTCCGCCATGGAATCCTCCGAGCAGGCCACCGCCGACGGCGCAAACCTGGCCCAGCATTGACCAAACCTCGCAGCGTACGCGATCTCTCGCTGCAGAACATGGTATCGCTACCAGCCGCACTTCATCGATCATTAGCTGGAGAAGATCGAAACCGCTTGACCCTCTTCAGCAGATTTCCCGAGATTGACAGGTTAGAAATGTTAACGCTACCATTCATTCAATACACCGTGATTCCAGCAACCCGACTCATCGCGCCCGAGCACCCGAAGTGCCAGGAGACCGTCATGCCCCGAGCCCCCGTCACGCCGCCCGCCGCCGCCCGAGTGGCGATGGTCGACACCGCCCCGACACCCGATCCGCACCCCGGTGACCCGCAGCGTCGCCGCCTGCTGGGGGCGGGCGCCACGGCCCTGGCGTCAGGCGCGGTCGGCCTGCTGCACGCCCCGGCGGTGATCGGCCAGGCCAAGCGATTCAGCGGCGTCACACTCAACGTGTCCTGCTGGAGCGCCACCTATCCCCGCCTGCTGGCCGACTACGTCCAGGAGTTCACCCAGCTGACCGGCGCCACCGTCAACTACGACACCCCGGGTTTTCCAGTCTTCAACCAGCGCGCCGACCTCGAGCTCTCGACGAAGGGCGCGGGCTTCGACGTACTCAACATCACGTTCATCTTCACCAACCGTTGGATCGGTAACGGCTGGTTCACCCCGTTGGACCCGTTCATCAACGACAAGTCCAAGACCTCGCCCGAGTTCGACTTTGCCGACTTTCTACCGGGCGCCGTCCTGCCACTGAAAAGCGCCAAGGGCGAAACCTTCGGCATCCCCTGGGTCACCGACTCGGGCATGGCGATCGCCACCCGCTACGACCTGCTGCGGGCCAACGGCCTGGAAATGCCCGACACCTTCGACGACCTGGAGCGGGCCGCAGGCATCGTGCACAAGAAGGACGGTGTCGATGGCTTCCTCACCGACAACCACTGGGGCTTCTGGTATCCCCCGCTGCTGCAGGGCTACGGCGGCAACGTGTTCCGCGCACCACCCGACGACCTGATGCCCACCCTGGCCACACCCGAGGCGATCCACGCGGCCGACCAGCTCGCCCGCATCGTCAGCAAGTTCGGCCCCGCCGGCGCCGGCGGGATGGCCTACGGTCAAACCGGCGAGATCCTGAAGGCAGCGCGCGCCAACCTCTCCGTGGTCACGCACGCAGGGGGCATGTCCACCGCGGAAAAGGGCAACAAGGCCGCCCAGACCCTGCGTTTCGGGATGATGCCGCGTGGGCCCAAAGGCCGGTTCCCGGGCATTGCGTCGCACGGCTGGGGCATACCGGTCGGCTCGAAGAACAAAGACGCCGCCTGGGCCTTCATCCAGTGGGCGCAGTCCAAGGAACTGTTGTTGCGCATGGTCAAGGAGAAGGGACTCGGCTCGGTCACCCGCGCGTCGATCTACGGCACCCCCGAGTACCGCAAGTTGATCCACTTGAATGGGGTCGACACCGGCCAACTCGTGCTCGACACGATCAAGCTGGGTGAGCAAGGCCACATGAAGTACCGCACCGTGCCGACCTATCCGCAGGTGAACGTGCAGCTCAATCAGGCGATCGGTCGGATCATTTCGGGGCAGATGAGTGCCAAGGAATCGATGACGCAGGCCCAGGCCTCTGTGATCGCAGATCTCAAGCGCGCCGGCGTCAAGCTCTAGCCCTTACATGAGCGTCACCGTCATCCGACCGGACTCTTGGACAGACAGGCGGGATCGCGATCTCGTCCGGGGCCTGGCCCCGGCACTCGCGGTTCTGGCTTTGCTCACCGTGGCCCCAGGCGTGTACCTGGTGCTCACGTCGCTGACGCCGCTGAATCTCGCGGTCCCCGGCAGCGAGTGGAACTTCAGCCAGCCGCTGGGCAACTACCTGGGCATGTTCGAGGACCCCCGCTTCCTGCACTCGGTGGGCGTGCAGGTGAAGCTTTCGTTCGCCTCGGTGGTGTTGCAATTGCTCGCCGGTCTGGGTGTCGCGCTGCTGCTGCACCCCAACACCGTGGTGCGCCAGCTCGCACGCTCCTGGATGCTCGTGCCGATGGTGTTGCCCCCGATCGTCGTCGGCATCACCTGGCTGGCCCTGTTCACGGTCGACATCAGCCCGATCCACCGCTTCCTCGCGTGGATCGGCCTGCCCCTGGGACCGCTGCTGACCAACCCCACGACCGCCCTCTGGGCGGTCGTGTTCGCCGGCACGTGGCAGCACTTCCCCTTCGCGATGCTGATGTCACTGGCAGCGCTGCAGATGGTCCCCGAGAGTCCGATCGAGGCCGCCCGGATCGACGGCGCGAGCCGCTGGCAGATCTTCCGCCATGTCAGGTTGCCGTTCATCGCGCCCACCCTGGCCGTGGCCGCGCTCTTCATCCTGATCGACAGCGTGAAGGCCTTCCCCCTCATCTTCATCATGACCGACGGCGGGCCCGGCGAGGTGACCGAGGTGACGAACTTCTACGTCTACCGCCAGGCCTTCACCTTTTCACTCTGGGGCTACGCCAGCGCGATCGCGGTATTGATGATGGCGGGTGTGTTCGCGCTGAGCTACGTGATCGACCGGATCACCACGCCGAACGACGGGCGCTGGGGTTGATCCGATGACGAACACCGCCTGGGCGCGCCGGTTCCCGCATTGGCGAGGCGACACCGTCACCGCCGTGCTGCTGCTGCTGGTCCTGTTCCCGTTCTTCTACCTGATCCAGCTGTCGTTCCGCCCCAAGGAGGACATCTTCGCAGGCGGCCTGCTGTTCACGCCCACGCTCGAGCACTATGCGGCGCTGTGGAAGGGCAACTTCCCCTTCTCCTTCGTCAACAGCGTCGTCACCGCAGGCAGTGCGACGCTGCTCGCGATGGTGATCGGCGTCCCGGCCGCCTATGCGCTGTCACGTGCGGGCTTTCGCGGCGCCAGACGCATCGGTCTGTGGATACTCGTCACGCGGATGGCGCCACCGATCGCCTTCACGATCCCACTGTTCATCGCGTACCGGGTGCTCGGCCTGCACGACACCCGCACCGGCCTGGTCATCGTCTACCTCACGTTCAGCCTCGCGCTGGTCATCTGGATGATGAAGCCGTTCTTCGACGCCGTCCCGCGCCAGCTCGAAGAGGCCGCTGCGATCGACGGATGCGGCACCTGGCAGACCTTCTTCACGATCACGCTGCCGCTGACGGCGCCAGGCCTGGCAGCGACCGCGGTGATCTGCTTCATCCAGTCATGGAACGACTTTTTCTTCGCACTGATCCTCACGCGCACCCAGGCCTCCACGGCGCCGGTGGCGATCGTGGGATTCATTCAGTACGTCGGCTGGGAGTGGGGTCGCATGGCCGCGGCCGGCACGCTCGTGATGATGCCGGTGGTGCTGTTCTCCGTGCTGGTTCGCAAGTATCTCGTTCGCGGGCTCGCCGCGGGCAGCATCAAGGGCTGATGGCTCGAAGGAATGCGATGTCGACGGTAAGCCTCGAAGCGGTCTGGAAGCGGTTCGGCGACGTGGTCGCGGTGCGCGCGGTCGACCTGAATCTGCCCGACGGGGGCTTCTCGGTGTTCCTGGGCCCCTCCGGCTGCGGCAAGACGACCACATTGCGGATGATCGCCGGGCTCGAATCCACGACCGAAGGCCGCATCCTGATCGGCGGACGCGACGTCACCCATCTCGATCCGAAGGACCGCAATATCGCGATGGTCTTTCAGAACTACGCGCTCTACCCACACAAGTCCGTGGCGGAGAACCTTGGCTTCGGACTGAAGATCCGCGGCGTGCCCGCTGCGCAGATAGCCACCCGTGTGGCCGAGGCCTCCCGCCTTCTCGGGCTCTCCGAACTGCTCGATCGCCGGCCCAAGCAGCTCTCCGGCGGCCAGATGCAGCGGGTGGCCCTGGGGCGCGCTCTCGTTCGCGACGCGGAAGTATTCCTCCTCGACGAGCCCCTGTCGAACCTGGACGCCAAGCTGCGCGTGCAGATGCGCGAGGAGATCCACAAGCTGCACCGGCGCATCGGCAAGAGCATGATCTACGTGACGCACGATCAGGTCGAAGCGATGACACTGGCTGATCGGATCGTCATCATGCGCGACGGCGTGGTTCAGCAGGTGGGGTCCCCGCTGGAGATCTTCGACCGCCCGGGCAACGTGTACGTGGCCAGCTTCATCGGATCGCCCGAAATGAATCTGCTCGATCTGCGCCTTCAAGGCGAAGCGCTGATCGGCAACACCTGCTCTCTTCCACTGCCCGCCGGCGTCACGGCGACGGCAGGCCCGTCGTTGAAAGTGGGCATCCGACCGGACCACGTCGTGGTCGTCCCCGAGTCGCAAGCACCGTCCGCGAGCGGCTGGTTGGAAGTCGACGTCTGCGAGCAACTCGGCACGACGACCCTGATGATCGGCAATTTCGACGGTCAGCGTTTGCGGGTGCTGACCCCGCGTTCGAACGCGCAGCCGGGCGACCGGCTTCCGATCCAGCTGCCCGCCAGTCGACTTCACCTGTTCGACGCCGGCAGCGGCCTGCGGATCGGATGAATCGCCCGCCCCGCGCCCCTTCAACCCCACGCCACTCTCACACCATGGTCTCCAGCCCCGTACGCAACGTCATCCTGGTCGTCTTCGATTCCCTGCGCCGCGACGCGCTCGGCTGCTACGGCTCCCCGCCCGCCTGGGCGTCGATCCGAACGCCGAACCTCGACGCCTTCGCGCAGGAGTCGGTGCGCTTCTCCCGGGCGTATCCCGAATCGCTGCCCACCTTGTGCGCCCGGCGGGCGATCTACACGGGTCGGCGCACCTATCCGTTCCACAACGGTGACTTCAGCCACATGAAGGGCGACTGGTGCGTGGGCTACTTCCCCGGATGGGGGCCGATCCCCGAGGAGCAGGACACCTTGTCCGAGATCTTGTCCGCGCAGCGCTTTCGCACCGGCCTGGTCTCCGACCTCTACCACCAGTTCAAGCCCGGCAAGAACTTCTGGCGCGGATTCGACCAGTGGACCTTCATCCGAGGCCAGGAGATCGACTTCGCACGCAGTGGCCGGGTGCCCACGCCCGAGGAGATCGAGCGGTGGATTCCCCGCGAATTCAGCGAGATCCACGACCGCGTGATGAAGGCGGCAGGTCACGACTCCTTCTATTTCGACAGCCGGGCACTGCTGAACATGCGTGACCGGGTGCGCGAGGAGCAGTGGTTCAACGCCCAGGTCATGCAGGAAGCGGCCCGCTGGGTGGAGCAGAACGACGATGCGCAGCGCTTGTTCCTCACCGTTGAGTGCTTCGATCCGCACGAACCGTGGTTCGTTCCAGAGCACTATCGCCGCCGTCACGATCCGCACGATGGCCGGGAACAGGTGATATCCCCATACGCCGAGATCCCTGACATCCCGGAAGATCTGCTTCGGCGAACCCGCGCCAACTACGCGGGCCTGGTCGAGATGTGCGATCGCTGGTTCGGGCACCTGATGGAAACCCTGCGCGTAAGCGGCCGGCTCGATGATTCGCTCGTCGTGGTGACATCCGATCACGGCCACTCGATGTGGGATCGGCGGGGCTACATCGGCAAGCGTCACTACCCCTCGGACCCGGAGACCTTCCAGGTTCCCTTGCTGATCCGCCATCCCGCGGGACTTGGCGCGGGCACCGAGTGCGATGCCCTGGTGCAGGCACATGACATCGCCCCCACGGTGCTCGACGCGGCGGGCGTCCGCTCGCCACAGCCGATGGACGGCCGATCGTTCTTCAGCACCGCGTTCCAGGGCGGTGCCCCCACGCGCCGCCACGTGACGATCGGCTGGGGAGCGAGCTTCACCGTGATCGACGACGACTGGTGGTTCAACGCGAAGGTGGACGGCACCGGCGCCCTGCTGTACCCGGCCTCACGGCCGTTCGATCAACCCAGCCTCGCGAACGACCACCCGGATCTCGTGCGGCGCCTGTTCGCCACCGGGCGAGCCGATGCGCAGGGCGGATTTCCCGAGTTCCTGCTCAAGCGCGCCGCCACGGTGCCCGACGTGCCGGGCGCCGCCACGTACAACGCCGCCACCTGATCGCCAACCCTCGCGCCCACCGTACCAACCCGACGGAGCAACCTCCCGCATGGCCACCAACCCGAAGATCCGCGAGCTGACGACGCTCTCGTGCAGCGCCTCCTGGCGAAACTACTACTTCGTGAAGCTGACGACCGAGGACGGCACGGTCGGGTGGAGCGAGTTCGACGAAGGTTTCGGCTCGCCCGGCGTGGGCGCGGTGATCCGGGAACTCGCGCAACGCCTGGTCGGCCAATCGGTGATGAACCACGAGCGCGTGCGCGAAGACTTGCGCAGCGTCACCCGGCCCGGTTCAGGGGGCGTGGTGGGGCAGGCGCTGGGCGCGCTGGAGAACGCGATGCTCGACGCCAAGGCCAAGATCCTCGGCGTGCCTTGCTACGAGCTGCTCGGCGGCAAGATCCGCGACCGGCTTCGGGTGTACTGGTCGCACTGCGTGA